>MDSW01191921.1_pt1 | contig 16807 bp, 15 predicted proteins | sample 811171 | NCBI WGS metagenome assembly MDSW01 (sample SAMN05326641, study PRJNA326480) | marine metagenome | isolation source: seawater | place: Atlantic Ocean: North West | collected 2012
AATAATACTTTGTGAAAGATCTGCTTTACCAATATATCTAAATATTTTGAGACCTTTTTCTTTATTTTTTTTTGCTTTTATAGAAGGTCTAATTTTACTATTATCTTTTTCAGAAAAAAATAATTTTTTACATTTGCTTTTCCAATTAAAAATTGGAAATCCTTTATTTTTAAAAAAAATTGAAATGCTAGAAAGTAATTTATCATCTCCTTTTGAATCCAGTGCATAATTTTTTATTAATTTAATAGTATTTATATCAAAGCTAATATCTTTGATACTTGGTCTTTCAACATAGCCTGCCATAATTATTTTATCTATATTGTTTATTTTTAAAGATTTTAAAATTTTAGATAAGGAATTAAGATTGATAATATTATAATTGTATCCTTTGTATACTTTAGTATCACAAAAATTATTTATACAAAAAAAAATTACATCGTATTTTAAATCTATCAAATTTTGTCCTATTAATAATGGGAGCTTACCTCCTCCTGATAAAATTCCAATTTTATTCATTTGAGTATCTGCATATTCCTCTTTTTAAATTACTTGATATAAAATTAATAATTTCTTTAACTTCAACAATTGATTTTTCTTTATCATTTAATAATTTAATATTTTGTTCAATTGAATTTTCTTTTAGAAATATTTTTTTGAATATTTTTTGAATTTCATTTATAGTTTCCTTTTTTAGATTTTTTCTCTTTAAACCTATCAAATTCAAACCTCTTAGATTATCTCTTATTCCAATATATAAACCATATGGGATAATGTTACTTTCTACACCACTCATACCCCCGACCATTGCAAATTTACCTATATTTACAAATTGATGAACTGCAGAAAGACCGCCAATAATGCAATTATTTTCTAATGTAACATGACCTGCTAGTGTAGCATTATTTGCCATGATAACATTTGAAGATATCTGACAATCATGAGCTATATGAGAACCGACCATAAATAAGCAGTTATTCTCAATTTTTGTAATCATACCTCCATTTTTTGTTCCTAAGTTTACAGTAACATTTTCTCTAAATGTATTATTATTGCCAATAATTAATTGAGATACTTCACCAGAATATTTTAAGTCTTGAGGAATTGTTCCTATAGAAGAGAAAGGGAAAAATATATTATTTTTTCCAATTTTGGTATGACCAGTTATATGCACATTTGACATAAGTTTAGTTCCCTCATCTATGCTAACATTGTCATCTACAAAACAAAAAGGTCCAATTTCTACACCTTTTGCAATTTTTGCTTTAGAGGATATAATTGATTTAGAACTAAACATATTAAACGTTTAATAAAATATCCTAAACACTCAATATACGGTTTGTTTCAAATTATTTCGTTGTTATTTTTATCTATTATCATTGCTGAAAAAACTGCTTCACATACTTTAGTAGAATCTTTTAAGGCTTCACCATAAAATTTATATACTGATTTTACATTATTTAGAATATTAACTTTAAATATAATTTGATCATTTGGTTTAACAGGCTTTCTAAATTTAGCATTAGATACACTCATAAAAAGTACTGATTTATTTGATTCACTCGCAAATCCTTTTGATACAACTACTCCTGCAGTTTGTGCAAGGGTTTCTATCAATATTACTCCAGGGACAATAGGTGTCTCAGGAAAATGACCTGCGAAAAAATACTCATCATTTAAAAATTTTCTATAACCTATTCCGGATTTTCCAATTTCTATTATTTCACATTTGTCTAGAAACAAGAAAGGTTTGCGATGTGGTAATAATTTTTTTATTTCATCTGAAGAAATAATCATTTAGAATCTCTGATATTATTTATTATCATTTTTTTCCATTTTAAAATATCTTGTGCAGGGAAACCTGCTACAGTCATATTATCTAATATATTTTTTGTCACTCCACTTTTAGCAGCAATACGTACATTATTACCTATTAATAAATGTCCACTAATTCCTACTTGACCTCCAATTAGACAATTTTTACCAATAATTGTACTGCCAGCTATTCCAGTTTGAGAAGCAATAATAGAATTTTTACCTATTTCAACATTGTGTGCTATTTGAACCAGATTATCAATTCTCACATTATCTTCAATAATTGTTGAGTCAATAGATCCTCTATCAATAGTTGTATTAGACCCTATATCAACATTATTACCTATTAAAACATTGCCAATATGCATAATTTCAATTTTATCTGAAGGTGTAAAACCAAAACCTTTACCCCCAATAACGCATCCAGATTGAATTAAACTTTTTTCACCTATTTTACAATTTGATAAAGAAACATTAGGCATAATTATTGAACCAGATTTTATTTCAACATTTGGGCCTATTACAGAATTTTCATATACTATTACATCATTTGATAAATTACAATTTTCCTTAATTATTGCATTATCATTTAATTGAACATTTTTACCAATTATTGAGTTTTTATGGATTTTAGATAAAGAACTAATAACACCATTTGACTTTTCTTTTGAATAAATAAAATTTGTTGTTAACGCATAAGCTAAATAAGGATTTTCTACAATAATAGCGATACATTTAGAATTTAAATATTTAAAATAATCTTTTGTAATAAAGCAAGCTTTTGCTTTTGTTTCTTTTAAATAAGATTTGTACTTTTCATTACTTAAAAAAGTTAAATCATTTTGATTCGCTTTCTTTAATGAACAGATGCCTTTAAAATCAAAATTATCATTTGGTTCATTTAAAATATTTACTGAGTTTTTATAAAGATAACTCTTAAGATTTTTATAATTTAAATTATTCATAATTATTTATTTTCAATAATTTTTAGATTCAATTTTTTTTTATTTAATTCATCAATTACCAGATTTGATATATCAAGATCAACAGAAGAAATAAAATATTGATTTTCATTAAAAACTAAACTAATATTTGCATCTGATATTATATTTGTAACTATTTTTGATATTTCCTCTAGTAATATTTTTTCATTGTACTCAATATTTTCTTGTAAATATATATTGATTGTATCAACTTTTTTAGTAAAAATATCACCCAATTCTTTATATTCTGTAATTTGTTTATTATATTCTTGATCATTCAGAATAACTTTTTGATCCTGAATTTCTTTCTTTAATTGAATCAAATTCTCTTCTTCTAATTTTAATTTATCATAATTATCTTTTTTGAAATTTTCTAATTCATCTAATAATAATTGATATTCTTTAATATTTTGAAAAATATATGATAGTTCAATGGTAGCAATTTTTTGAGCAAAAGAAATTGATGATGCAAAACAAATAAATATAATTATATATATTTTCAATTCAAGTAACCAATACTGAATGTAAACATTTTTTCAATGTCATAATCTTCTTTTGCTATTGGGAAAGCCCAACTGAAACCTATAGGGCCAATGATAGAATAAAATTTAATTCCTATTCCATAAGAAGCTCTAATAGATTCATCTGAAAAAGTAGGAGTAGTTTTATTATCAAAAACTGTACCTGCATCTAAAAATAAATTGAGGTCTACTGGATTATCTGAGTTTTTAAGTAAAGGTCTTTGAGCATCAATTTTTGTAACAATTATATTTTTTCCACCTACATATGAAGTTCGTGAATTTCTTGGACCCGCCCCTCTTCGATCAAAACCTCTTAACCATCTTCCTCCTAACGAAAATTTTTGATTATCAGGTAATTCTTTATCTTGTAAAGATATTATATTACCTAACTTTGTTTGAATTGAAAATATATTTGAAGTTAATCTATAATATTTTCTATAATCTAAACTATTTTTAAAATAACCATTATCATCATTTGTTGGTGGAGATATTGTATTGCCGTAAGTAAAATATGTTCCTTTAGTTGGCCTAATAAATGAGTCTAATTGATCATAAATAAGTTTATTATTTAAAAGTATATCTGCATTATTGCCTGCTAGTTTCTTAACATTATCTGAAGCTGTAGAGTCATTAGTTATAGTATAATCTGTTAATTCATATTCTAAGGTTATTGAATGATCTAAATCTTCAGTTAAACCATACTGAAAACCAACTCTTGTATCAAATTTTGACAATTCATAGGAGGAGGAAGAACTTAAATCTTTATCTTCATAGCTAATATCATATATAAAATCTATATCTCTGTTAAATATATATGGTTCAACAATGCCAAATATATATTTAGTATTTTCACTGGATGTATTTACAGTAAAATTAAGTTCCCTACCATCTCCCATAATATTTTTTTCATCTAAACCACTAATAAATGTTGCACCATCAAAGGAATTTAATGAAACACCTACTTGAAATTGACCCGTGGAAGACTCTTCTACTTCAACTTCAACATCTACTATATCATCATTAATGCTATTTTCTTTAATATTAACTTTTTGAAAAAAACCTAATTTATTCAAGTTACGATTAGCTTTCTTTATTAATTCATTATTAATTGCGTCTCCCTCCGCAAAAGGAATTTCTCTTCTAATAACCTTATCTTTTGTTCTTGTATTGCCTGCTACATTTATTTGATTTACATATTTAGGTTCTATATCATTAATACTAATCAAAATATAAATATCTGATTTCTCAATTTTTTCTAAAACTTTAATATCAAAGAATACATTACCTGTTGAATACAAAAATTCAGACAATTCATCTTCAAGTCTTTGAATTTCATCTGAATTATATATTCCTGACCTTTTGAAAATTTTACTTACTATAGATTCACTTAAAACTAATAATTGATCTTTTAATTCTTGAGACATTGATAAGTTTTGTTGATTAATTTTAATTTCTTTAAAATTATAAATAGTTCCTTCCTCAATATAAAAATAAATATTAAATTTATTACGAGAAGAGATAAATTCAGATTGATATTTAATCTTAATATCTCTAAAACCATTTTGTTTATAAAAATTTATCAAACTATTAAGATCATTTTTTATTTGATATTCTTTGTAGTTAGTACTCCCAAATAATCTAATTAGACTAGCTTGTTTAGATTTTATAATTGATCTTAACTTATCACTATCAAAAGTAATATTATCAATAAAATATATCTTATTTATTTTAGAAATTTTACCTTCATCAATATTAAATTGTATATCAACAAAATTGCTGTTGCTATCTTCCTTCATTATTTCATATTCAAATTTAACAACATTATATCCAAAAGAAGCATATAAATTTGTAAAATCATTTATAAATTTATCTATTTTATATTCGTTGTATGTTTGAAAATAATCTTCTAATTTAAATGTTTCAAAAATTTCTTCTTTTTTAAATCTTTTATTACCAGTAAAAGATACATTTCTAATTGATGGATTCTCTTTAATTTTTAAAATAATATTTTTTTCTAAATTTTCAATTTCAATATTTTTAAAATAACCTGTTGAATATAAAGTTTTAATAATATTATTTAAATTATTCTCAGAAGAATCTTCTATCTTATTACCGATTATTGAATATATTAATTCATTATCTATATTATCATTACCTTCAATGATAATATTTTTAGAAGTCTCTGCATGTAGTGTTGTAAAAATAAAAAAAACAATAAATATAAATAAAATTTTTAAAAAAAGATTATTAACAAAATTTAACATAAAATATAATTAACTTATTTTGTATTTAATTTTAATTTAAATTTTAGTTTATTTATTAAAATTTCTTGATAAGTTATTATATTATCAATACTATTAGTATTAAATTTAATGTCAATATTAAGGGATTTATTTATAATTCTATTAATATCTGAAAATTTAATCATATTTTTAGAAAATAAGTTTACGGCAATCTCATTAGCTGTATTAAATTTAATTAAATTTTTAGGATCATATTTATCCATTTTATTGAAAATTTTTAAAATGGGAAATAATTTTTCTTTAGGTTCAGAAAAATTTAACATAGATTTTGATTTAAAATCATATCTTCTATTTAAAATTATTTCTTTATTATTATTAATTGAATTCAAAAAATTAAAAATTGGAATAAGCATATCATGATAAAAATAATTTAAATTTGAAGTATTGTTATTAAATTCTATTATTGAATGTACTAATGCCTCAGGATGAATAAGAATCTTAAGTTTATTAAAATCTAAATTAAAAAGATAATGAGCTTCAATAATTTCTAAACATTTATTTACTAATGTTGCAGAATCTAAACTATTTTTAATACCCATTTTCCATTTTGGATGTTTTATTGCATCTTTAAAATTAATTTTATTTATATTAAAATTTTTTTTATGTAAAAAAGGTCCTCCAGAAGCTGTTAAATAAACATGCCTAATATCATTAAAATTTTTTAAATTTATTTGATTAAAAAAATTTTGTATTGAGTAATGTTCTGAATCTAAAGCAATTAAATTTGTATCATTTTTTTTACATAATTTATTTAACAAATGACCGGCAGAAACTATGGACTCTTTATTAACTAATCCCAAGTTTTTAGTACTATAAATTATAGAATTTAAAAATTTTAAAGCTGAATAGCCAGAAATTGCTAATATTGAAACATCAGATTTTGTGTTTCTAATGATTTCATTAATTTCAGAAGTGTTATTTATAATAATCTTATTATTAGTTATTTCCTTCTTTAGGAGTAAATATTTAGATTTATCAAGCAAACAAATATATTTAGGTCGTAGTTTTATTGATTGTTTTGCCAATTTTTTATAATTTTGATTAGCTAGAAGTATATCAACTTTATATTTAGGAAAATATTTACTTAAGATATCAATAGTTTTTTCTCCTATTATTCCAGTTGATCCGTAAATATGTACTGATTTCATATAAGAAAATAATTAAAAAAATTTAAAAAAATTATAGACATAATAAAACTATCAAATCGATCAAAAAAACCTCCATGACCAGGGATAAAATTACTAGAATCTTTAATATTAGAATTTCTTTTAAAAAAAGACTCAATTATATCGCCAATAAATGAAAAAATTATAATCATTAAAATAAAAATAAATAATTTATTGTCATTAAATATATTAATAAAAATATTAATAATATAACAAATAAAAATTGTTGAAAATATACCACCCAAATAACCTATATATGTTTTGTTTGGACTAATTTTAGGAAAAATTTTTTTCTTTCCTAATAAAATTCCAAATAGGTAACTACTAGTATCAAATAATACTATTATTAATATAAAAAATAAAAAAATTGTTTGATTGTATAAATAAAAAAAATAATAAATAGAGGAAAAAAAAGATATAATTAAATAAATAATTGAAATTATAAATATTAGATTTTTTTTATTAAAATTAGTAAATACTTCATAAAAAATAATTATATAAATAATTGAAATAAAATAAGATATATAATTATCCAATGAAAACAATATTACTAATATCATTAAAATAATAAAAAATGATGATATTGTTCTTAGATATAAATTTTTATAATCCATATTTTCTATCTAACTTTCTATATTCATTAAAAATAGAATTAATTTCATTATTAGAAATATCTGGCCATAGAGTATCTGTAAAAAAAAGCTCAGTATATCTTAATTGAAGTAAAAGAAAGTTACTTAATCTTTTATAACCACCTGTTCTTATTAGTATATCAGGTTCAGGAACATTTGATAAATATAAATTATCAAAAATTAGATTTTCATTATATTTCAATTGATTATTTTTAGATAAGGATATTATTTTTTTTATAGCAAATAATAATTCATTTATTGAACCATAATTAAAGGCAATATTTAGAATAATTGTATTATTATTTTTTGTTGCACTCTCTAATTTAGACAATATTTCAATTATTTTTATTGGCAAGTTTTTTTTATCTCCAATAATATTAATTCTTATTTTCTTATTATCAGATAATTTTTTATATATTTTACTAAAATTATTATACATTATTTCATATATTAAATTTATTGATGATCTTTTTATGTTTTCAGTAGAAAGCGTATACAATGTTAAATATTTAATTTTTGAGTCAATACATATATCTATTACTTCATAAATCTTATTAAGACCTTCTAAATACCCTTTTTTAGGAGAAAAACTATTTTTTCTTGCCCATCTAGCATTCCCATCCATAATAATTGCTAGATGATTAATTGAATTTTGATTCAATTAATTATACTTTCAATATTTCAGATTGTTTTACAGAAATTATCTTATCTATTTTTCCTATATACTCATCAGTTATTAATTGAATTTTTGATAAACTTTTTTTTGCTTCATCTTGAGATAACTCTTTGTTTTTTTCATCTTTTTTAATTTTATCTACAAATTCTCTTCTGTTATTCCTAATAGCAATTTTTGCCTGCTCTCCATATTGAGAGACAAGTTTTGCTAGTTCTTTTCTTCTTTCCTCACTTAGTTTAGGTATTGGTAATCTTATAAGTTGACCATCAGTTTGGGGATTAATTCCTAAGTTAGATTCAATGATTGCATTTTCAATTGATTTAATTACAGAAGAGTCCCAAACTTGAATTGTAATCATATTAGCATCAGGCACACTAATATTTCCTAATTGATTTAATGGAGTTTTATTTCCATATGAATCAACAAAAATATTGTCAAGTATAGAAGGGTTAGCTCTAGAAGTTCTAACAGTCGAAAGCTCTTTTTCAAAAAAGTTAATAGAGTCATCCATTTTGTTTTTTAATAAATTGTTATCCATAAATAAATATTAACTTATCTTACTAAATTTTCCAATACCTCTGATAGCATTAATAATTGAATTTTTATCATTTAAATTGGTTATAATTATTGGAATTTTACTTTCTTTTGCAAGGCTAATAGCTGTACTATCCATAACTTTTAAATTCTTATTTAATACGTCCATGTAAGAAATTTCCTTAAAAAAATTTGCATCTTTGTTAGTCATCGGATCTTTATCGTAAATACCATCAACTTTAGTTGCCTTAACAATAATTTGACAATTCATTTCTGAGGCTCTTAAAGCAGCTGCAGTATCAGTTGAAAAAAAAGGATTGCCGGTACCTGCAGCAAAAATTACAATTCTTTTCTTTTCTAAATGCGTTACTGCTCTTCGTCTGATATAAGGCTCTGCAATTTGAGACATTAATATTGCTGATTGAACTCTAGTAGGTATTTCAATTTTTTCCAAAGCACTTTGCATAGATAAGGCATTTATAACGGTTGCTAACATACCCATATAATCAGAAGTCGACCTGTCTATACCTTCGGAAGCGCCTTTGATTCCTCTAAAAATATTTCCACCGCCAACAATTAAACATATTTGATAATCATTTTTAAAAACTTCTTTTATTTCATTCGCAATGAAATTAACTTGTTTAATATCTAAACCAAATTGTCTTGATCCCATTAAAGACTCGCCAGATATCTTTAATAATATCCTATTCTTTTCAACCATTAATTACCCAATACAAAGAGTTTAAATTCAATAGGTTTAAAATAATTATCTACAGAAAATTCTTTTATAGTATCATCAATTTTTTTATCATTTTCAAGAATATAGTTTTGATTAAGAAAAGTAACTTCAGAGAAATATTTTTTTATTTTGCCATCTAATATTTTATCTATAATATTTTGAGGTTTACCTGATGATTTAATTGTTTCTAAAAGAATTTCTTTTTCTTTAGATATTAATTTTTTATCAAGATCATTCTCATCAAATGATAAGGGTTTACTAGCAGCAATATGCATACACAAATTTTTACCAAACTGTTTAACATCATTATTAAGATCTTTTATTTCTGCCTTTAAAATAACACAAATCTTTCCTATATTTTTTTTATAAGAATTATGAGTATAAGAGAAAATATGTGTATTTTCGTCATTAGATATACATGAAATTTTTTTAATAATTATATTTTCTCCAATTTTCGAGATTATATCTGTCAAATAGTCAGAAATTTTTCTATTTTCACAAACTTGAGACAAAAAATTTTCTATTTCTAAACTATCTTGGCTATCTAATTTTAGAGCAAATTCTCCAATAAAATCCAAAAAATTTAAAAATATTTCATTTTTTGCTGCAAAATCAGTCTCAGTATTGATTTCTATCAATAAAGATTTTTTGTTATTAGAAAAAACTCCAATTGCACCTTCATTTGCAACTCTTAATGACTTTTTAGAAGCTTTTAATAATCCTTTTTTTCTTAAAAAATCAACTGACTTATCTACATCATTATTATTTTCAGAGAGGGCTTTTTTGCAATCCACAAATCCAGCACCAGTAATATCTCTTAATTTTTTAACATTTTCTAAACTTTCAGCCATTGGATTCTACTTTCATAACTTTTTTTTCCTTTGTCTCTTTTGGCTTTTTATCATTTATTTTTTTTTCTTTTGGTTTTTTTTCCTTTAATTTATTGTTAGTTTTTAAGTTATTTTTATCATCTAAACCGTCATTAATTTCATTATTATTATTCTTAATATCTTTAATTGCATCTAAAATTGTAAGCTTGAATATATCTGCATAAAGATTAATTGATCTGATCGCATCATCATTTCCAGGAATTGGGAAATCAATTGGTTCTGGATTTGAGTTAGTATCTACTATTGCTATAATAGGAATATGCAGTTTTTTTGCTTCAGATATAGCTAGCTTATCCTTTACTGCATCAAAAACAATCAATAAATCTGGTTTTCCTCCTAAGTTTCTTATTCCACCGATATTTGATATAAGTTTATCTTTTTCTCTTGAAATATTTAATAATTCTTTTTTTGAAATATTTACATTTGCATTATTGTCAGATAATAAAATTTCTAATTCTTCTAATTTTTTAATAGAATTTGATATTGTTTTCCAATTAGTTAATGTCCCACCTAACCATCTTTTATTAACAAAAAATTGTTTAGTTTCAGTAGAAATACTTTCTACCATACTTGAAGATTGTTTTTTGGTACCAACAATAAGAACTTTGCCAGATTTTGAAACTGTTTCATGCAATTTAGTTAAAGCAGTATTAATCAAAGGTAATGTTATTCTTAAATCAATTATATGTATCTTATTTCTAACTCCAAAAATATATTGTTCCATTTTTGGATTCCATCTTCTTATATTATGTCCAAAGTGGACACCAGCCTCTAATAGTTGTTCTATTGTAATATTAGGTAAGTTCATTTTTCCTCCGGTTATACCTCCACAGAAATAAAAAACACCGGTTTTTTCTGTGTGTTAAATTTTAAAGCCTTCTATTAAAATATTATCAATTATTCAAGTATATTTATTGAATTTCTAGTGAATAATCGATTTTTTTGGACTCTTTTAATCTATCTAATTTTAAATAACTTGAAATTTTATAATTATTCGAAAAATCTAAAGAAATTAATTTATTATCCCTTTTGAAATATACAAAAAGAGAATTATTTTCATTAGTATTTTTATCAATTAAATCGTTTAAAACATCAAAATTATTGTTTGATAAAAATAAATTAATTTTTAATTTATGTTTATTAAAATAGTTATTAAAATCAATTACTTTTCTTGCTATCAATCTTAAATTTCCTGTATCTCTTGTTGCATCTACATCAAATAATAAAAGGTTGCCTTCTTTAAGAAGATTTTTATATATTTTTAAAGTATCACTAAAAATTGTAATTTCAAATTGGGAACTTAAATTAGAAACTGTTAAAAAAGCATATTTTTTTCCTGTTCTGTTAGATCTTTCTTTAATATCTAAAATGGAACCAACTAAACTGGCACTTTTTAGATCAGTAGAATTTAATAATGTATCATATTCTATGATATTATTGTCAGAGAAAAAAGTTGAAGGATAGTATGAGAGAGGATGATTTGAAAAATAAAAACCAACTACATCTAGTTCATATTTTAATAATTCGTTAGAATTCCATTCACTAATATTTTGTTTAAATAAATTTTTATCATCAAAAGAATTTTTATTATCTTCAAATAAAAGTTCTTGGTTTTTAGTTTTAGAATTATTTGTTCCGCCATAAATTTTGACAAAATTTTCAACATTGTCAAACAATTTATTTCGATTTTTAAAAAGCGAGTCAAAAGATCCTGATTGAATAAGTTTTTCAAGTTGCCTTTTATTTATTGTATCGCCATTTAGTCTAGACATAAAATCGATAATATCTCTAAATTTTCCTGAATTTTTTCTTTCTTTTACTAAATTATTCATAGAAACTTGGCCTACACCTTTAATAGCTGAAAGAGCAAATCTTATGGATTTAGTTTCATTTGATTTTTTTTCTATAATAAATTTCGATTTAGAGTAGTTAACATCAGGTTTATCAAGAATAATATTCAATCTATCTAATTCTTTTTTAAGATGAATAATTCTATCTGTTCTATCTATTGCATAATTTAAGCATGAAGTCATAAATTCATATGGGAAATTAGTTTTTAAATAAGCTGTTTGATAAGCTAATAAAGCATAACCCGTAGCATGGCTTTTGTTAAAACCGTATCCTGCAAATTTTGCAACTAAATCAAAAATATAAGAAGCTTGGTCTTCGTTTAAATCATTTCTTTTAGCACCTTCTACAAATCTATTTTTTTGATCATCCATTTCTTTTTGAATTTTTTTACCCATAGCTCTTCTCAGCAAATCTGCTTCACCAAGACTATAATCTGATAGAACTTGAGCTATTTGCATTACTTGTTCTTGATAAACTATGATTCCATATGTTTCTTCAAGTATAGGTTTAAGTTTTGGATGGATATAATTGATTTTTTCTCTATTATGTTTTCTGTTACAAAAAGATGGAATATTTTCCATTGGCCCAGGGCGAAATAAAGCAACAACTGCAATTATTTCTTCAAATTTATCAGGTTGTAATTGTTTAAGAACATTATTCATACCTGAACTTTCTAATTGAAATACTCCTACAGCTTCACCCCTACTCAATTGTTCAAATGTTTTTTTATCGTTCATAGGTATTTTATCTAATTTGAAATTTTGATCATATTTTTTGACTAATTTAATAGTATCATTAATAATAGAAAGTGTAGTTAATCCTAATAGATCAAATTTTATTAACCCTGCTTTTTCAACAAATTTCATTGAAAATTGTGTTGCATTAACTGATGTATTGGGATCTTTATATAATGGAACATTATTAATTAAATCTGTATGACCTATAACAATGCCTCCAGCATGCGTAGAAGCATGTCTATGAAGTCCTTCTAATTTAAGACTAACATCAATAATATTTGTAATACGATCATCATTATTAATAAAATCTTGAATATTTTTATCAGATTTGATCGAATCTTTTAAACTAAGTGGATTAGCTGGATTGTATGGTATTAATTTAGCAAATTGATCAACTTCATTATATGGCACTTCCAGAACTCTCCCCACATCTCTAACTACAGCTCTTGATGCTAAAGTACCAAAAGTAATTATATGAGCTACGCAATCACTACCATATTTATTATTAACATATTCAATTACTTCATCTCTTCTATTTTGGCAAAAATCAATATCAAAATCTGGCATAGAAACTCTTTCAGGATTTAAAAATCTTTCAAAAAGTAATCCATATTTTAAAGGATCAAGATCTGTAATACCTAATGACCATGCAACTACACTCCCGGCACCAGATCCTCTGCCTGGCCCAACGGGAATTTCATTACTTTTCGCCCAATTTACAAAATCAGCAACAATCAAGAAGTATCCCGAAAATCCCATTTTATTAATGATTTCTATTTCATAACTTAATCTATTTTCATATTTACTATAATGAGCATTAGAAATATTATTGTAATTTAATCTTTTAATTAGACCTTCTTTTGATTTTTGAATCAAATATTTAGGATTATCTAAACTAGAGTTGTCAATAAACTTAGGAAGATGAGGCTGTAATTCTTTAGGATAATAACGACACTTAAGTGCAATTTTAAAATTATTTTCAATTACTTCTGGAATATCTTTAAACTCTTCATACATTAAATCAGAATTCTTAAAATATAAACTTGAATTGGATCTTGATCTCTTAGATTGAGTAATTGTTGATTTTTCTGCAATACACAAAAGAGTATCATGTGCATTGTAATCTTCTTTATTTTCAAATTTTATATTATTAGTTGCTATTATTGGTATATGATGCTTATTGGCCAATTGAATAAAAAATGATTCATATTCGTCAATTAAAGTATTATTTATTCTTTGGATTTCAAAATATAAATCTTTATTAAATATTAATAAAAATTTATTTAATAATTCTTGAACTTTTTGATCTTCATTCTGACTTTTGCAAATTAACAAAGGATTGAATTCTCCACCAAGATAACATACTAATCCTTCAGAAAATTTTGATAAATCATTTATATTGATTCCAATAGAATCATTTTGTTCAATATGACTTTTTGATGATAAATTAATTAAATTTTTATAACCAATTTCATTTTTTACTAATAAATTAATTTGTGCATAATTATGCTTGTATTTAATATCAAGCAAATTTAAAGAACTACCAATTATAGGTTGAATTCCTTTTTTTTGACATTCTAAAGAAAACTCTAATGCTCCAAACATATTATTGTTATCTGTTAAAGCAATAGCTGGCATATTATTAGAAATTGCTAAATCAACTAGTTTAGGTATTTTTATTGAACTTTCTGCTAAAGAGTAAGAAGATTGGGATCTTAAATGTATAAAAGGAAGTTTATTCATGAATAAATTGCCTGTTTTTAAGTTGAATCTTTTTTTTTGCTCTTTTTGCAAATTGTAAATTATGAGTAGCGAAAATTAATGTTTGTTTATTTTTTTCTATTTCATCAATAAAAAAATTAAAAACCTTTTCAGCGGTTTTTTCATCTAAATTTCCTGTCATTTCATCTGCAATAATAATTTTTGGCTTATTAACAAGTGCTCTTGCGATAGCGACTCTTTGTTGTTCTCCTCCAGATAGATATTGAGGCTTAAAATTTATTCTATCTATTAAATCAAAGGTTTCTAATAAATATTTTGCATAATTGTATGATTCAAGTTTATTATTATCTTTAATCATTCTTGGTAATGCAATATTTTCAAGGATAGTTAATTCAGGAATTAAATGAAAAAACTGATGAACAAATCCAACAAATTGATTTCTAAATATATTTTTTTCATAATTCTTTAATTTTTTTACATTTGTATCATCAAAATAATAATCTCCTTTTTCAAATGTGTCCAATAAACCTAATATATTTAAAAATGTAGATTTACCAACACCTGAAGGTCCGGTTATAGATATAATATCATGCTCATTAACAATAAATGAAATATTCTTTAAAATATGATATTTTTCATCTCTATATAAATATGACTTAAAGAGATTGTTAATTTTAATTAAGTTATTATTCATTTTTTATTGTATCTATGGGGTTAATTTTTGATGATCTATAAGAAGGAAATAAAGTAGCTAATAATGAAATTATTAAAGATATTAAAATTACTATTAAAACTTCGGAATAAACCAATTTTGAAGGTAATGAGGAAAGATAATAAACTTCTTTTGCAAATAAATTAATATTAAAAATTGATTCAATAAAATTTTGAATTTGTTTAATATTTAATGAGAATATAATTCCAATTAATGCACCAGATAGTGTTCCAATTAATCCTATTATAAGACCTATAAATGTAAAAACTTTCATTAAACTTATATCACTCATACCTATAGTTTTTAATATACCAATATCTTTTGTTTTTTCCTTAACAAAAATAATTAATCCAGAAATAATATTCATAGAAGCAACTAAAATAATTAAAGTTAGGATTAAAAACATAACATTTTTCTCGACATTTAAAGCATTTATTAAGGAGTTATTTCTATCCTTCCAAGATAATGAATATAAATCATTTAGGTTTTGTTTAAGAAAAATATTAATTTCTTTATTTAAGTGATCTACATTATTAGGATTATCAGTAATTATTTCAATTTGGTTATAACTTGATTCTTTAAAAGATAATAATTTTCTAGTTATTTTGGGATCTATAAAAACTAAATTTGAGTCATATTCATACATGCCAATATTAAAAATACCTGAAATTTTTAATGTTTTAAATCTTGGTATATCTCCAAATATTGTATTGTCTGATTTAGGTATAGCTATTTTCAGAATATCATTTACCTTTAAATTGAACCTATTAGCTAAAACATAACCTACAATTATTTCATTTTTACCTGATTCATATATTTTTCCTTCAACTATCTTATCTTGTAAAAAATTTTTTTTTAAAATATCTTCTTTATTGTAGCTTCTAATAAATACTCCTTCAGAATTTTCTTTATTAACTAGCAATCCCTGAGTTTCAATTAATGGATAGATGGAGAAAGATTTTTTAATAATTTTTTTTAAAGGAGGTAGCATTTTATTGCTTATCTGATTATTTGATGAATAAATATTAATATGTCCGTTAATACCTATTAATCTTGAAATAAGGTCTTCTCTAAAACCATTCATAACTGACATAACAATTATAATTGCTGCAACTCCGATCATAATACCAAAAATTGAAAACCAAGAAAATACAGAAACATAACCATCAGTTTTTTTAGAAAAAAGGAATCTTTTTAATAATAATAATTCATAATTGTAAATCACAATTAATTTTCTTTTTCTAAATGTTTATGTACAAAATTAATAACTTCTTCTGGACTAATTTTTGTAATATTATTATCTTTTCTTGTTTTGATTTCTATTAAATTGTCTTTTAAGTTCTTTTTTCCAACTATAATTTGTAATGGAATTCCTATTAAATCATTATCGGATAATTTTTTTCCAATACTTGCATCTCTTTCATCATATAAAATTTCATTACCTGAATTTAAAAATTGATTATAAATTGAATTTGATACATCAGAACATTTTTTATCTTCAGGCATTAAATTTATTAATGATATTTGAA
>MDSW01152060.1_pt1 | contig 16801 bp, 15 predicted proteins | sample 811171 | NCBI WGS metagenome assembly MDSW01 (sample SAMN05326641, study PRJNA326480) | marine metagenome | isolation source: seawater | place: Atlantic Ocean: North West | collected 2012
CCTTCCTGAAGTTTTCTTGAGACAAGTGCAATTGCAGTAACACCGATTTTTGACAATAATCCTAGTGCAATTCCAAAGTTTCCTGAAGTAGCTTCAATCACTGTTGTTCCAGTTTTGATCTTACCTGTAGATATTGCATCATGAATAATGTTGATAGCAGGTCTAAGCTTGATTGAACCTGTAAGTAGTGTACCATCAAATTTACCGTAAACTTTGAAATCTTTTTCACTGATATCTACATCATAAACCTTCTTTGCGCATTCCTTGAGGTCATCAGAAAGATCAAGCAAAGGTGTTGCATTAACTATCTCCACTTTTCCGTCTTTTTCTTCTATGTGGGGTACTTGTGACAGAACTTCTTTTTCAAATTTCTCTAATAGAGCATTATCTACATTATCTTCAGACATATGATTGCATAATGAAGCTTCAATTTAGAACTTTTGCAGTTAGCTAAGAATAATTTTAGTGAAGTATTTTAAGTCTGGAAAATAAACCATTTTATGAAAATCTCGTCTGGACTTACAAAAGCGATTAATGATCAAATTGCGATGGAAGCAAACGCATCGAATAATTATCTATCTATGGCATGTTGGTGTCAAATTAATGGATACGACGAATCTGCAAAAGCTTTCTTTGTACAATCTAATGAAGAACGGACACATATGATGAAGTTTGTAACTTTCTTGTCAGGTCAAGGAATAAAACCAACTATACCATCAACAAAACAACCATCACAATCATTCAAATCTTTAGAATCAATTTGTAAAACTGCATTAAAGAATGAGCAAGCAGTTACTAAATCAATTCAGAAGATTGCAGAACTTGCACTGAAACAAAAAGACTTTGCAACTCGGAATTTCATACAATGGTTTGTTGACGAACAGATTGAAGAAGAACAAAAATTTGAAACAATTCTACAGAAATTTGACCTTTTAGGACGTGATAAACTTGCTGTTTATGAGATCAATAAATTACTAGGTTCATCTGCGTCTTCTACCGAAGAATAATTATATAATTTACTAAATTTTATCAATACTAGAAATGGCCAAAGATCAAAATAGTTTTGCAGCATTTTTGAAAAAAAGAGCGCCAATCTATCTTGGACTAATAGGCATATTCTTTCTGTTTGCATATCCTGTTCTAATAGAAAAAAACTTAGAATCACATATTCCAACTGATCTTTCAGAGGACCAGCAAGCAATGATTGATTTTATTTTGTCATACAACGGGTTAAATAATTCCGGCATGACTATAATGAATGTTTTAGAGGATGAGATATCTACAAAATACGTTGATGAAAAAATTTTTGACACTGAAATTACATTACTGAGATTGGAATTTCAAAAACTATCAGATTCAGATTTTTCACACGAAGTAACTTTTCTGTTTATGATTCATGAAGAAATCCTAACATACACTTGGATTGTTAATATGAATTCCGGTGAGATATCGTCTGGAAATGACGAAGCAAAAAGAATTCTTGATATCGTAAATTATTACAACTAATACTTACCTTTGAATTTTAAACATAGCCTTTTCTAACCGTGTTTAGATTATTCAAACTAAGATATTCTTTCAAAACTTCAGGAGAAATTTGGTGATTTACCATCAAATCTCCTGTCTGATGAAAAAAGTATTCCCATGGTTTTTTGTCTAATTCAAAGCCTTCATCAATCATATCATAGTACATTTTTGTCCCATAATATGGCGCAAGAATTGACAGAGAATAGTAATCAGCCTCAATTTCTTTTGCAAAGTCAATTGTTTGTCTTAGATCTTCGTCAGTTTCTCCAGGAAATCCGGCCATAAAGTATCCAGTAAATGGAACACCAGCATCTTTTAACAGTTTAGCACCACGTCGCATGTCATCAGTAGTTTCATCTTTTTCAATAATCTTTAAAATTCGATCACTGCCAGTTTCAAATCCAAGTTTTACGCGTATACATCCAGCTTTTTTCATTAACTGACAAATTTCTTCATCCAGATGATCAGTTCTTGCTTCACATTTCCATTTCATTTCAAGTTTTTTATCAATCATCATCTGAAGAATTTGTTTTATTCTTTCTTTATGGACAGTAAATATATCATCAACAAAATAAATTGTCGAATTATCTTCAATAATTAGTTCATTTTTTGATTTGGTATTTGCTGATGCACTAAAGTCATATTTTTTCTTCATATTCCAGTATTGTTCTTTTACATGTTGCATTTCATCTATAATAGATTGTGGAGAACGATATTGAGTTTTATTACGTTTCCAATGAGCTGGTGATGCACAATAATTGCATCGATATGGACAACCACGAATACTGCAGATATAAGAAACATCCACCATTAATTTTTCATCTTCTGACAGCCCCCAGAATTTTTCCCTTTCAGGCAAAGGAAGACTGTCAATATTTTTTATAACATCTGCATCAAAATTGTAAATTAATTTATTTTCATCACGTGATACAACTCCTGAGATATTTTTTGGATCTCTACCTTCTACAAGAGCAGACATAGCATGTTCACCCTCGCGTTGAATACTATAATCAATAGATGACAGTTTATTTAGAATTTCATGATCTAATGTTGCGTGTACACCACCAATAACTTGTTTGATAGTTGGATCTTTTTGTCTTATTTTTTTTGAAATTATGTCAATTGCGGTAATGTTTGCTGTATATGAGGTATATCCAACCCATTCTGGCTTGAATTCAATTATTTTATCAACAGTTTCTTCCCATAAATCATGATCTTCATTTTCAAAGAATTTTTTATAATTATCAAACCCTTCAAAGATTTCGTTCTGTTTAACGTAAGAATTCCTATTTAGAAAATCTGCATTGTATAACCATGCATCATGACCACGTGAATTTAGATATGATGCAACATATGCAATACCCAAAGAATTAGCATTGTAATGTGAATTTAATAGACGATAAAAAGGTGGATTGACTAATAGTACCTTTGCCATGAGACAGATAAAACCATGTTGTATATGAATTTCTAGTAATTTTTCAGAATTTCAGTAATTATAGTCTTAAATTATAATTAAATAAAATGATGTATTATGGATACAGAAAATCTAAAAAATATAATCAGGCATCACTATTCTGATTTACTGGAACGAGAACCAGATGAATTAGGTTTAGAATATTATTTGAAATTACTTAGTCAAAAAAAAATTAATGAATCTGAATTGATAGAACTCATCAAGAGTTCTCCTGAATATATGGAAAAAAATCCGTCAGTGAATAATGAAATTTCTTTCTCCGAAAAAAAAGATTATTCTAGAGATTCACATATTATTGCAATGTATAGAATAAAAAATGAATCTAGATGGATTAGAAAGTCATTAGAATCAATATCAGATATCTGTAAGGAGATAATAATTTTGGATGATGGTTCGACTGATGAAACTGTCAAGATCTGTGAGAGTTTTCCTCAGGTAACAGAGATTCACTCCCAAAAGGATTTACCATTTGATGAAACGAGAGATAAGAACAAACTACTTGAGATTGCTCTAAAAAGAGATCCTGATTTCATAATAACATTAGATGGTGATGAAGTTGTGATGCCTAACTCTAAACAGCGCATATTTTACGAACTAAACGTACTGTATCCAAATGTAAGTCTTTTTGAAATGAAGGAAATTTATGTTTGGGATGAACCAAATCGATATCGTTGCGATGGTATTTTCAATAATACTTGGTCTAAAAAATTATTCAGATTGAAGAATCAACCAGAAGATTTACAGTTTGCAAGAACCAAATTCCCTGGAAATGCACATTGTGCTGCATTTCCAGATAATCTTATTGGAGGAACACAATCTGTAAGAAGCAAAGTTAAGATTTTACATTATGGATATTATGATGAAGAACTTAGAAAGAAAAAATATAATTTTTTAAATAAATTAGATCCTAACAACACAGAATTTGATGGGTATAGGCATATTTTTTCTGAAGAGTCAAAATTTTCTGGTCCAAATGGAATGGAATTTAGGCTAATTTCAGAAATTGAGGAATAAGCTTAGTTAATAGAATAACTACTGAATTTATATAAAATTTATACATTACAAACCATAATCAAAATCTAACATGGCATCTTCTGATGAAACTATAGATTCCTTATCTGAATTCTCTGAATTTAATTTAGAACGTGTTTTACCAAACGACGAACGAACAAAATTTCTTTTCCAAGAGCATGTGATTCGATATTTATTTGCATCACAATTTGTTACTTCAAAAACTGTATTAGATGCTGCTTGTGGCAGTGGTTATGGTTCTTCAATTTTGTTAGAATCTGGAGCCAAAAAAGTTGTGGGAATAGATAATTCATCTGAAGCAATTGAATACTGCGAAAAAAACTATAAAAAAGAAAATCTTGAATTTAAAAAAGATAATTGTGAAAAGATTAATTTAGATACACAATTTGATGTTGCAATATCATTTGAAACCATTGAACATTTAAAAAATCAGGATAATTTTCTTTCTGAAATTAAGCGTGTTTTAAAGAACGATGGTATATTTATTGTCTCTACACCTAACACAGAAACTTATCCATCAGGAAATCCATTCCATTCTAAAGAATTCACAGAATCAGAATTCAAACAATTTTTAGGAAAATATTTTTCGAATATTACAATATTTTATCAGTATTATCCTTCATCCATGGCTGTCTCTAAGCCTTTTGATATTATGAATGATCTAAAAATTAATTTCTTCAATGCTAGAACCTTCAAACTTGATGATCTTAATAAAAAATTTAATTTAAGGAATAACCATGGATTATTTTTTCTAGCAATATGTTCCAATAATAAAATCGAAAATATTGACAATAAATTATATCTCTTTAGAGATGCTCTTGATGAATTAAGTTCACAAGAGGAACATGAGTTAAATCATCTTGATCAATTACGTGAACTTAACAAGAAAAAAGATCAAAACATCAAGGATTTTGAGACAAAAGCAGTAAGTCACATGGATCAATTACGTGAACTTAACAAGAAAAAAGATGAAGATTTAGTACGACTACGTGAACTTAACAAGAAAAAAGACAAGGATATTGAGCATCTGCGTAACATTATCAATGAGATTCATGAAAGTTCGTCATGGAAATTGCTCACAAAACTTGATTTTCTCAAAAAGGATGACTCGTCAGATAAGGATACAGACTCTTAGTTCAAGCCAAATTCAATATTGAATGAGATCCCAGGGCTGTGGCTCTTTATCCAAAAATTTCTTCCAGCGTTTGATATCTTCTTCCACCATAATCCTAACCAAATCTTTGAATTTTGTTTTAGGTTTCCAGCGTAATAGTTTCTTTGCTTTATTATAATTTCCTTTTATTACCTGAATATCATTTGGTCTCAAATTTGATTTCTTTGATTTAATTTTTGCAGTAGAAATATTTGCCACTTTACATGCTTCTCTTACAAATTCTTTTATTGAATGTGTTTCACCGGTTGCAAGAATGTAATCGTCAGGTTTTTTCTGTTTCATCATAGAATATATTCCTTCTATGTATTCAGGTGCAAATCCCCAGTCTCTTTTCGCATCTAAATTTCCAAGTTGTAGATATTTTTCAATACCTAATGAAATTTTTGCAACACCATTTGAAATTTTTCTTGTGACATAATCTATTCCCCTTAGCGGTGATTCATGATTAAATAGGATTCCATTAACAGCAAACATTCCATATGATTCTCTGTATAACCTAGTTATCCAATAAGCTTGAACTTTTGCTATAGCATATGGACTAATTGGATGAAATGCAGTATTTTCATTTTTGTTCAGAGATGATTCTTTACCAAACATTTCACTTGACGATGCTTGATAGAATTTAATTTTTTCATTAAATCGTTTAATCTCATCTAATAATCGTGCAACACCAGAACCAGTTACATCATATGTATATAGTGGCTGTTCAAATGATGTTCCGACAAAACTTTGTGCAGCAGTATTATAAACCTCGTCGGGGTCTGATATTTTTAAAATTTCAGAAATTGAACCAGAATCAAGTAAATCATAGGGAATTAGTTTTATTTTATTATGAATTTGTAAATTATGTAAACGCCAATAATTTGGTGTACTAATACTTCTATGACCACCATAAACCTTGTACCCTTTATCTAAAAGTAATTTTGCCAAGTATGCACCATCTTGACCCGTAATGCCTGTAATCAAAGCTTTTTTCATTGTTAAACTACAGGTTTTTGTGGAATAATTAAAGTCTACGTGGGATTGGTACGAGATAAAAATGAAACTTTGCTTTATATAAACAAAAAATGTAAACTGATTCGAGAATAAGAATTATGAAAATTAGTTTATGTATTGACTATGGATTACATGCTTCAAGTCTGACTTTGATTACTCAAAAGATCTTTAATGAACTAGCAAAAAAAATGAATAACGACAAAACATTTACCATTGCCGCAACAATGCAGGCTTCTAACGGGATAGGTGATGTAAACCAGCATTATGATTGTGTTAGTGTTCCTAACATGGGTGGTTATCAATTCCCACACAAGACAGTTCTTTCGAGTAAAAATCCCTTTATTGGAATTGTTGGTATTGATGAAGTCGTGCTAGGCGAGAAAGTTTTTCGAAGTAATGCTTTATGGAAACGGAATAAACCTTTAATCGAAGAACAAGTAAGTAAATGGAAAAATCAAAGTCATTTAGTTCCACATATCCATACGTCTACAATTTCTGATAAGGAACAAATCATTGAATATTTCAATATTCCAGAAGAAAAAATTGATGTAATTCCATATGGCGTGGACCATGACAAATTTAGACCACCTGAAAATAAGGAATCAGCAAGAAACAAAATATGTCATCATTATTACCTAAAAGAAGTACCATATCTTGTTCATATTAGTGAACAAAATTGGGCTAGAAAGAATACTCTGGGTTTGTTTGAGGCATTTAGAAAAGCAAAATCAAATGGAATGCCACACAATCTACTGGTGATAGGAAAAAATGATGATATAGTTTGGGATAAAGCAAAAAAAATCCCTGGTATTGTAATGTGTGGATATGTAGAAGAAGAGATAATGGTTAATATCATACAAGGTGCTGATGCATTACTTCTACCATCTTTACATGAAGGATTTGGACTTCCATTAGTAGAATCAATGGCATGTGGAATTCCGGCCATTACATCAAATGTATTTAGCCCACCAGAAATAATCCAAGATGCTGGATTGTTAGTTGATCCAAATGACACATCTGATATATGTGAAAAAATCTTATCATTTACACACAATAAAAAACTTCAAGAGGATTTGTCGCAACAGGCATTAAAACGCTCAAAGGATTTCTCTTGGACTTTGACTGCTGAAAAAATGTTAGGTCTATTCAGAAAATATACAGAAAAGGAACTTGATACTGACTTTGAGAATGACTATGATTCAGCAGCATATAGAACTCTCACTACCGTTTGCCAGATACATCCAGATCTTAAAGTCTCTGCAATTCAGGATCTTTTAGAATTTGATTATTCTAGAATTATTAAATGGGCGCTTGAAGTGGGCTTGGAGGATTCACTAGTACAGGATTACTTGATTCCATTAAAATCATGGCTTGAGAAAAATTCAGAGTGAAATTTAAATTCCAACTTGAAACTTGAAAAATAATGGCATCAAAATTAAGTCTACTATATCATACGTCAACAGAAATAATCAATACATATGGTTGGAGTTATTTTCTTAGAATTGCAAGTTATGAATTAAGAAAGCAAGGATTTGATTTATTTAGAAATCCCACTTTAGACTATTATTCTGAATTAGAATCAAAAATTGAAACACAAGAAGATTTGTATAACAGATACATGGAAAATTTTGATTTAGAAGTTTCAAGAAACATTTCACAAAATAAAGAAGGATTATTAAAAATTAAACCAAAATTTACTGTTGTAATACTAGTAGATCAGAAAAACCTTGAATATATTAGTCGAACAATTGAATCAATTAAAGAACAGATCTATGATAACTATGAAATTTTAATATTATTTCATCGCACACTAAATGATTCACACCTTGATAACAATAAACAAAATTTTCAAGGTGTTACATGCATTTCAAAGATTTTAGATATGCAGAAAAATTCAAGTGGTGATTTTTTCTGTTTTGTAGAGTCGGGAAATAAAATATCTAAAAATGCATTATTTAAGATCACACATTTCATAAACACTAAGCCTGACTCGGAACTTATCTATACAGATCACGATTTTTATGAAAAAAATAACTTAAGAACACATCCATTCTTTAAACCTGATTGGAGTCCATTTCTTTTTCGAAGCGTGGATTATCTTAGCACATTTTTCATATTAAAAAAAGACGTTTTTAATCAAATATCTTTTGATGATGATTTCTCATATTCGGCATATTCTATTGGTAGCAAGATAGTCGAAAAATCTAAAAAAATTTCTCATATCAAACTTCCATTATGTAGTATTAACTATGAGTATCATCTTAGTAAACAGAAAAAGGAACATAAAGAAAGTTCGAGACTTGACAGAAAAACAGTTGTTGATAAAATACATTTACTAATTCCAGCAAATTTAGAAACTAACTTTGAAAATCAACCTCTTGTCAGTATTATCATACCAACGAAGAATAATTTTAAGATTTTAAAGCGATGTTTAGATTCAATTAAACAATACACATTATACAAAAATTTTGAGATAATCGTAGTTGATAATGATTCAACGGAGCCTGCATTAAAACAATATTACGAGTCATTGAAGTGCACAGTTTTAAATTTTAATGGTAATTTCAATTTCTCTAAAATGAATAATTTCGCTGTAAAGGAAGCAAAGGGTGATTTCTTTGTATTTCTAAACGATGATACAAAAGTTCTGCAGAAAAATTGGCTTAGTCGATTAGTTAGTGTATGCAGTCAAGATGGGGTTGGTGCAGTTGGACCAAAACTTATCTTTAGCAATAATACAATTCAGCATGCAGGATCTGTTATATTAGAAACAGGTGCATCATTTCATCCATTTCAAAATATTTTTGAGAGTAGCAGTTTACATTTTAATTTCCTGAATGTTACTAGGGAATGTTCTGCTGTGACTGGAGCTTGTCTTGTAACAAAAAAAGAGGTTTTTGATAAGGTAGGCGGATTTGATGATGATTTTGATGTTTATTATGGTGATACTGATCTTTGTCTTAAAATAATTAATTCTGGATTATCTGTTCTGTATACTTCAGACACAAAACTTCTGCATGAAGGTTCACATTCAATTAAAAGTAAAATGGAAAATAATACACTAGAAAAAAATCAAAGTCATTTTGCAGTAGAGAATCATCGTCGATTCATCAACAAATGGCCAGAATTAAAAAACGGTGACCCATTTTACAATAGCAATCTAGGATGGGATTATTCAATAAAATCTATTGAGTAACAATTCAATAGGAATTTTAATACTATATTATATTCAACGAAATTTAGGCTTACAATATGACAACTATTCGTGAGGAAATGTGGAAGACAAAAGGAATTCTGTTTAATTTTGCTATTACTGATCTAAAAATTCGTTATAGAAACTCGATTCTTGGAGTTTTGTGGAGTTTAGTTGAGCCATTGTTACTTCTTGGTGTTTTGTTTGTAGTATTTTCTACAATGTTTAGATTTGAGATACCAAATTTTCCTATTTACCTGTTATTAGGAATAATTTGTTGGAATTTTTTTAAAAATGGAACCACCTTTGCATTAAACAGTTTAACAAATCGCTCTGCATTGATTACCCAAATTTACTTTCCACGAGCCATTCCAGGATTAAGCGCAGGTATTACAGCCTCAATAATGATAATCTTTGAATTAGTTGTTTTGGGTATTTTTATGATCGCATTTGGATTTTCCCCACCATCAACAGTTATCCTGTTAATACCTATTCTAGCGTTACAATTACTCTTAATCTTGGGCGTTTCACTTCCACTTTCTGTTTTAAATGTAAAATACAAAGACACTGAATTTATTTGGAGTGTTGTAGTCCATGCTGGTTTTTTCCTAACTCCTATTTTTTATCAGTTTGATATGATGCCAGATTATGTTCAAAACGTCTTACAGTATTCTCCAATGGTGCAGATTGTAACCATGGCTCATCATGTTGTATTGTATGGCACACTACCATCAATAAATTCAGTTCTTTATGCAGTGGGATCGATCTCAGCAATTACTGTAATTGGATACTTGATTTTTAGAAAATTTCAGGCAAAAGTAGTAGAGGAGATGTAAGTTGTCCGAGTATGCAGTTAGTGTAAAACATCTTTCAAAAAAATTTACATTGTATCATGAAAAGAGAGATTCAATCTATGAGAGTGCAACAAGTTGGTTTCAAAAAAAGCGGCATAATGAAACCTTGCAAGCATTAGATGATGTTAGCTTCAATGTAAAACATGGTGAAATATTTGGAATTATTGGGCGTAATGGTGGCGGAAAAACAACATTGTTGAGAATTATTTCAAAAATATATTCTGGAGATTCTGGTTCTGTAGATGTTAAAGGTACAATCATACCTGTTTTAGCACTTGGACTCGGCTTCCATCCAGAATTAACTGCAATTACTAACATATATCAGAGTAGCATATTACTTGGATTCAAGAAAGAAGAAATCGAAAAACGTATTGGAGATATTATAGAGTATGCAGAGCTAGAAAAATTCGCTGACACAAAAATTAAAAATTTTTCTGCTGGAATGCAGATGAGACTTGCTTTTGCTACATCGGTTCTGGTTGATCCTGATATTTTATTACTGGATGAAGTGTTTGCAGTTGGAGACGTTGCATTTCAAAAGAAGTGTTTTGATACAATAATGTCGTTTAAAAAACGTGGTAAAGCAATAATTTTTGTTAGTCATGATATGACACCAATAAAGAATTTCTGTGATAGAGTGATGTTCCTAAAAGATGGGAAGGTAGGAAACATTGGTTCACCAGAAGAGAGTGTGTCTGCATATATTGAGTATCTATCAAAGAAAAAATAGGTTTCATGCGATAAAGATTAAAACATATTTATCGGATTTTAGATGAAATATCTCATGTCATTTACTTTCAAAAAATTAAAAATACCTGATGTTATACTAGTAGAACCGAAATTACTCTCTGATGATAGAGGTTTTTTCCTTGAAAGTTTCAAGGAATCTGATTTTGCTTCAAATGGAATTGATGTAAAATTTGTTCAAGACAATATTTCTCACTCAACAAAAGATGTTTTACGCGGATTACATTTTCAAAGTCGACCAAAATCTCAAGCTAAACTAGTAACTGCAATAAAAGGAGAAATTCTTGACGTGGCAGTAGATATAAGAAAAAACTCTCCAACATATGGAAAATGGGTAAGTGAGATTCTTTCTGAAGATAATCATAATTTATTGTATGTACCTGAAGGATTTGCACATGGATTCTGTGTTACAAGTGAGCAAGCTGATGTCATGTACAAAGTCAGTAGTGAATATTCTCCAGACCATGAACGTGGTATTATTTGGAATGACCCTAAACTAAACATAGAATGGAATATTGCAAAACCAATAATTTCAAACAGTGATAGTCAATTACCACCATTTGAAAATTTGGACGATTACTTTGCATAAAAAAATGATTCCTACATTATAGTTATATAATAAATTTCGAGCTTGTAATTATGAAACTTCTAGTTTGCGGTGGAATGGGATTCATAGGAAGTACATTTATCATAAATCATAAAAGTACAAATCCAAATGATCATATTACAAATGTTGACAGTCTAACTACCGGATCAAATATTAAAAATTTAGATAAAATTGATCAGACAAATTACAAGTTTGTCCAAGATGATATAACAAATTCTGAAGTCATAGACAAGATAGTATCTGATGTTGATCTTATAGTAAACTTTGCAGCTGAAACACATGTAGACAGGAGCATTTCAAATTCAAAACAATTTTTGAATACAAATATTTTGGGAACGCATTCACTGTTAGAGTCCGCAAGAAAACATGAAAAATTATTCATTCATGTATCTACTGACGAATTATATGGTGATGCTAAAAATGACGAATCATTTACTGAAAAATCACTTTTAAAACCAAGTAATCCATATTCAGCAACAAAAGCCGCAGCTGATCATTTAGTTGGTGCTTATGCTAAAACTTTTGGTAGTAAATGCATAATCACTAGATGTACAAACAATTTCGGTCCATATCAATTTCCAGAAAAACTTATCCCAAAAACCATTATTCGTGCACAAAAAAATCTCAAAGTTCCACTTTATGGGGATGGCAATCAAATCAGAAGTTGGATATATGCACTAGATCATGTTGATGCAATTGAATCTTTAATAAAAAATGGTCAATATGGGGAAATCTATAACATAACGGCATGGAATGAGATATCAAACAAAACTATAGTAGAAAAAATTCTTGGGTTGATGAATAAATCAAATGATTTGATAGAGTATGTCGGTGACAGACCAGGTCATGATAGACGTTATTCTATTGATTCCTCAAAGATTCAGAACGAAATAGGATGGAAGCCAAAGTTTGACTTTGATGCAGCTCTCAAAGAAACGGTGTCTTGGTATCTAGAGAATACTGAATGGTGGCAACCACTTGCTGATGAAAAAACACTTCATCCGCAACCTTGGACATTAACGTGGTAAAATTGAAAATTTTAGTTACAGGTGCATCTGGCCTAGTAGGACACCAATTGGTAAAAGATTTGTCTAGTTCATCCGATGTGTATTCTTGCTATAATAAATCAAAACCAGAGTTTGGAAATCCCACAAAAATGGATTTACTTAATCACAACATGATTTCAGATGTATTATTAGAAACAAAACCTGATGTAGTAATTCATCTTGGTGCAATGACTGGTGTTGATTTGTGTGAAAAAGAACAATCTAATGCATTTGAGATTAATTCTAAAGCGACAAAAATAATAGCTGAGAAATGCAAAGAGCTAAATTCCTTCCTAATTTATGTATCAACTGACTATGTATTTGATGGATTTTCCAACATGTATAAAGAAAATGACACGTCTAATCCAATTTCCACCTATGGAAAATCAAAACTTGATGGAGAAAAAATGGTTCAAGAGTTTTCTTCAGATTGGTGTATAGCAAGAACAAGCACACCGTTTGGCATACATCCAACAAAGAAAAGTTTTCCAATATGGATAATTGAAAATGTAAAACAGAAAAAACAGGTGAACATAGTAACTGATCAAATTACTTCCCCAACTTATGTCCCAAACCTATGTGAAATGTTAAAGGAGATTTCTGAAAAAAACATTAACGGAATAATTCACACATCAGGTGCAACAAGCATATCACGATATAGAATGGCTGAACTTATTTTTGAAAAATTTAATCTTGATATTACATTGTTAAATAAAATTTCAAGCGACAAAATGAATTGGATTGCAAAAAGACCAAAAAACTCAACATTAGATACATCATTGGCAAATTCAATTCTAGACAAAAAACCACAATCAATAGAAATAAGTCTAAATCAATTCGCTGATGAAATTAATTCAAATGATATTAATAACAACTATTCCGAGAATTAGAAATTGAAAGGAATAATATTGCACGGTGGACATGGAACAAGACTTAGACCATTAACACATACTGGTCCAAAACAACTTCTTCCAATCGCAAATAAACCAATGTCTCAATATGCATTAGAAGATTTTAGAGAAGCGGGAATTACAGACGTTGGAATAATAATTGGTGATGTGTATCCTGAAAAAGTAAAAGAGTATTATGGTAACGGAGAAAACTTTGGTGTAAAAATAACTTACATCTATCAAGACAAACCAAAAGGAATTTCACATGCGATCAAACTTTGTAAAGATTTTGTCGGTGATGAAAAATTTATTGTGTATCTTGGTGATAACATATTACGAAAGGGATTAATTGATTACAAAAATAAATTTGAAGAAAAAAACACTGACGCAATGATTCTTCTTTGCAAAGTAGATCGTCCTTCCAGTTTTGGTATTGCTGAACTTGATTTAGAATCTAATACAATAAAAAAAATCATTGAAAAACCAAAAGAACCAAAATCAGATCTTGCTGTCATTGGAGTTTATTTCTTGACTAGTAAAATTTTTGAAATTATTGACAGACTAAAACCATCTGCAAGAGGCGAGCTTGAAATTACTGAAGCACTACAACTTCTGATGGACGAAGATGGTTCATTACATTATGATACAGTCACAGGTTGGTGGAAAGACACAGGAACACCAGAAGATATTCTACACGCAAACAAACTCGTACTTGATTCCATAGGAAAAGAAAATCAGTTTGTAATCGATAATGATGCAACAATAAAAAATAATATTGTAATTGGAAAGGGTACAGACATTTCTTCTGATTCAACAATAGAAGGACCCGTGATTATAGGTGCAAATTGTAAAGTTGGTTCTAATGTTAAACTCGGACCAAATGTAAGCGTGGGTAATGATTCCACTTTAGAAAATTGTAAAATTGAAAATTCCATTTTAATGAAAAATTGTAAAATTAGTGCCAATGTGTATTTATCAAACAGTATTATCGCTAATGGCTCCCAAATTGAGGCTAATAATGAGCAAACTAAACATGAACTTTTACTTGGAGAAAGATCACAACTTAAAATTTAGGTTAAAATGTTTACATCACTTTCTCAACAACTTGTTCTCAATACTTTATTCATTAGCTTGGAGACAAAAAAATTATGAAACTAATTTGCATTCCTGCATACAATGAAGAAGCAAACATTGGAAAATTAATTAAAGACTGCAAAAAATTTGCTGACAAAGTAATTGTCTGCGATGACGGTTCAATTGATTATACTTCTGAACTTGCAAAGAAAGAAGGCGCAATTGTTTTGCAACATGAAAAAAACCAGGGTTATGGTTCTGCAATTGCAACTTTGTTTGATTACTCTAGAAAAGAAAATGCAGATGTCATGGTTACCATAGATGCTGATGGACAACATGATCCAAATGAAATTCCATTGTTGTTTGGTGCTATTGAGAAACATAAGGTTGACGTTGCAATAGGTTCCAGATTTTTAAATGACAATGATACACCTGCTTACAGAAAGGCAGGAATTAAAATTATTACATCAGCAACAAACTATTCTACAAATCTTAAAGTTTCTGATTCACAATCAGGTTTTAGAGCATATTCTAATTTAGCAATTAATGAAATAGTTCCTACTGAAACTGGAATGTCTGTTTCAACAGAAATTTTACTCAAAGTTTCAAATAAAGGCTTGTCACTTGCTGAAGTTCCAATTACTATTTCTTATGATGGTGATACTTCAACACAAAATCCTGTTTCACATGGAACGTCAGTCTTTGCAACAACAATGAAGTATGTGTCAATAAGACATCCATTACTTTTTTATGGATTGCCTGGAATCATATTGTTTCTTTCTGGTATTGGACTTGGCATGTCTTTCATTGATGCATATTTGTATCAGCAGCAAATATTCTACGGATCTCTTTTCGGCAGTATTCTACTTATCCTAATTGGGGCAATTTTGTCACTTGCTGCAGTATTACTTTATTCCATGGCCAATCTGATGCGAGATAAAAATTAGATCGAAAATTGCAATTTTTACATGATTTTATACAAAATAATTCGATATAGAGATCATAAAGTCTACATGCGTAAAATTAATGGACAAATCGTCCATTAGTGTTATATACTAAATTCTACAAGTTTGGAACAATAACATGAAAAACGAATTAGGACGAAAAATAACTAGTCTTACTATAATGACAATTATGGTAGCAGGAGGTCTGACCTTCGCAGTTCCAGGCATGATGCCAGGAGCAGAAGCAGACCATACCAGCTACCTATTCGTATCTGCAGAAAATGCAGAATTTGCAAACACCTTTGGTGGTGCACAAGTAGTAGAAGTCGTAGTTAGAGATCCACAAATTTCTGATACAACAGAGGGTGCCTCTGGTATGCCTAAAGTTGAAATCAATGGCGATAAATTTGCCATGGTTCAAGGCTCAGATGGTGCTTGGTATGGTTTCACTGCTAACAGTGCAACTGTAACAACAGCAGACGCATTAGGCGCTGACTATGGATTAGAATATGGTACAACATGTACTGCATCAACAGCAACTACATCACTCGGTCAAGATGACACAACAATATTTGATGATGTCTTAGCCGTTTGGGTTGCACAAGATGATTGTACATTGAACGAAGGCGGTCTTGCCGCTAACACCCATGTTCTAGGTGGCGCACAAGCAATGAACACAGCACCAGACGCCGGCGGAGCAACTCCAGCAGGCTATGGTAACATTGGTATCACAACTACATCAGATTCGTGGCCATTCATTCAGGTATATGATTACAGTGCAGGCCCAGTTGAGGTTTGTTACTTGAAATCAGGTGCCCCAGAATGTGTACTCTTAGACTATGACGATACCGACAGCTTCAACAGCCATTCAATGGATAGATCAGTCTACCCTCCTGGTGCTCAAGTAGAACTTGAGATTAGGGACTTTATGTTAAATATTGACCCAACAGCAGTAGATGACTGGTCCTTTGATATTGGTTCAGAAACTGACGCAAACTCTACTTACACTACAAAGTATACAGTTTACAGAGACGATGCTGATACAGCAGAATCAAGAACCGCAATCACAATGTCCGACATTGGATTTAGTGACGGTGGTATTTTGAAAATGACCTTTGGCGGTTCAAGTGAAACCGTATTGGACATTCAAGACAATGCTGACAGCACACTTGTCGCTGACACCGTCAGTATTATTGAAACATCAACAAATACTGGTGTTTTCACAAACATTGACGATGCAGACAAA
>MDSW01087132.1_pt1 | contig 16799 bp, 13 predicted proteins | sample 811171 | NCBI WGS metagenome assembly MDSW01 (sample SAMN05326641, study PRJNA326480) | marine metagenome | isolation source: seawater | place: Atlantic Ocean: North West | collected 2012
AACCTGATTTATATCCATAGATTTATATGATTTCCTTTTGGTTAATTGATTTTATTAATTTGAAAATCTAAATGAAGATACGCAGATCTGCTTCGTGAAGATACATTAGTCTAAATTAGGCTCACTTTGCAAGTTTTTTTTATTCATACTAAGAAAATATCTCACAAAGTATCTATGCTGTATCAGAAGAAAATCTAACTAATTAATTTTTTCGTCAGGATTATATCCGTCGACAGATTTAATAAATATATCCTTTATTTCTTTATAGCTTCCTTCATTGCACATTAGCTCAAGGTCCTTAATGAATTCTTCGATATCTTTCCATGGTAAATTCTTATCCTTAGCAATGTAAATCTTCTCATGTTCAGTTGATTCGGACTGACTATCAATTAGGAGCTCCTCATATAACTTCTCACCAGGCCTTAATCCAGTGAATGATATTTCAATATCACCATCTGGATTGTTATCATCTTTCACTCTATTTCCGCTCAACCTAATCATGTCTCTTGCTAAATCAAGAACTTTCACTGGCTCACCCATATCGAGCAAGAAAATGTCTCCATTCTTACCTAGTGCCCCTGCCTGAATAACTAACTGAGACGCTTCTTTTATTGTCATAAAATATCTAATGATGTTTGGGTCAGTAACTGTCAGTGGGCCTCCTTGTTCTATTTGTTTAGAAAATAATGGAACCACAGAACCGGATGAGCCAAGAACATTTCCGAACCTTACAATACTAATTCTAGTATTTTTTTTCTGAAATTCAGGATTGCTCAATTTTATAGATTGCAGAATTTGTTCTGCAAATCTTTTTGTTGCCCCCATTACATTAGTAGGCCTTACAGCTTTATCCGTAGATATAAATACAAAACTTTCTACATCATTGGTAATTGCTGCATTGATACATGATAGTGTCCCAAAAATATTACATCGAACCCCTGCTAGTGGGTTTTTTTCCACCAGTGGGACATGCTTATATGCAGCTGCATGATAGACGGTTTGAATGTCATTTTCTGCCATAATTTTTTCTAAGCTTTTTTGATTAGTGACATTACCTATTATTGTGGCTACTTTGGAAAAATTTGAATGAGATGAAAGCCGCTGCTCTATCTCATATAAAGCATACTCACTTATATCAAAAAGAATTAGCAACCTTGGGTTCTGAGATAGTATCTGAATAGCAAGCTCTGAGCCTATTGATCCACCGCCTCCAGTTATTAGCACACTCTTATTTTGGATATCCTGCTCCAAAAGACTCTGAATTGGACTTCTTTGCTCTCTTCTTAACAAATCTTGAATTTTGATCTTTTTTAGATCCGATATATCTATCTTCCCAGATGCCAGATCTGCTATCGATGGCAGTTTTCTAATTTCAATTCCATAACCCTTTAAGGATTCAATTATTCTTGCAATCTCAGCTCTTGATGCTGATGGGATAGCAATATAAATCTCGCTAACTTTCTTTTCAGGTATGATTTTTTTTAGAGAGTCAGGGCTATATATCTTTATACCCTCTATTAATTTGTTATGAAGATCCTTTTGAATATCAACAAACCCAACAACAGTTGCATCTGGGTCATAATTTAAGGCTGAATAAATCTGGGTCCCTGCAGAACCTGCTCCATATATCAGCACTCTTCTCGATTGGCTTGATCTTGGAATTAGAAAATATCGAGCAAGATATCTTGAGCCTCCAACAAGTATTATCGTCACTAACCAGTTGATAATCAAAAAATCATATGGCTTTTCAATGATCCCGATGATGAGGACGAGAAGAAACCATAAAAAAGAATATATTGTTATTGCGATTGTGATTGTTTGCACACTCTTGTAGTTTGAATAGCGAACTAATGAATTATATAAACCAAAAAAATAGAATATTGGTAATGCAAATAAAGGGGCTAAAACGATAAGATACACACTAGGCATTGAAGGACTGAAAAAATCATTAATTCTTAGCGATAGGGACAACCAGAATCCTCCAACAAGAAGCAAATAATCGCTTAGCATGATTAATAGGACCTTCTTGACCCTACTCATGTTTACTAGTGATTTAATTTGATGTTGAAAATTAAATAGATTCATTATTGTTGGAGGATTATATTTTTGGGATGATTTGGGAACTTATATTTTATTCTTTTTTATGATCTTAACCCATATTTATTCAAAATGGACATCGATTTAAAGATTATAATCTGAGCTGTTATGACATAATAATGTATAATTTATCCCCTATTCCATGAGTCAAAATACTGGCATATGAACAAGTTACTATTTATGGGCAGAAAAACCTATGGAGCTCAGGCATTAGAGTGGAGTGTCAATAATGGCTGGAATGTTGTAGCAGTTGTCACAGATGATCACCAAGAAACTTCGCCCACAGCACAAGTGGCCAAAAAATATGGCCTGAAACTTCTTGATTACGAAGGATTGTTGGAGGAAATATCCTCTAAGCAACTAGATTTTGATCTAGTTGTTTCATATGTTTTTTGGAGAATTCTAAAAAAACCATTAATAGAAACACCTAAACTCGGAATCATTAATTTTCATCCAGCACCACTTCCAGACCTCAGAGGTACTGGGGGATTTAATATTGCAATTTTAGAGAATCAAAAAGAATTTGGAGTGACAGCTCATTATTTAGACGAAGGTATAGATACTGGGCCCATAATTGAAGTTGATAGATTTGAAATAAATCCATACGAAGAAACGGCACAGAGTCTTGAAAAAAAGAGTCATGATAGGATGGTTAAATTATTTAAAAAAACATTGGAAAGAATAACAAAACAAGGGGTGCTGCCTTCAATTCCAATGAAAGGAGGAAGGTACCTTTCTAGAAAAGAGATGGAGGAAATGAAACGAATCAACCCAGATGATGATGTTGACACAAAAATAAGGGCATTTTGGTTCCCTCCCTATGATGGAGCATATGTTGAGCTAGATGGTAAACGCTATACCCTTGTGAATAGAAAGATTCTTGAGGAGCTTGATGGAGATAGTGAAGCAATATTTCGTCATACCCAAAAAGGTTCTTAATATGAAAATGAAAAATAATCCAGTCAATTTAATCAGAGAAGGAATATATTTCTGTGTTTGATTGGGTTAAAGAAGATCTAAGAGATTTTGGAAAATATACTGAATCATCTCAAAATATTTCTGAAAACAGTCACTCAGATATTTCATTCATTGGTTCTGGCCTTTCTTCAACTTACACACTAATAGAACTTATCAAACAGCTAGATAATAGGACATACACTGACAAGCAAAAACATGATAATTTGCCATTAAAAATCCATGTTTTTGAAAAAGATAAATGGTTCTGGGGAGGAATACCATACGGAAGAAGATCAGGATTTACATCTCTTATAATCACTCCACTTGATGAATTCTTACCCGAGAATGAGCTTGAACCATTTATTGAATGGGTTAGTAAAAATTTTAGCTGGCTAATAATTCCTTTTAAGGAAAATGCTGGATTGAGATCAAAAGCTTGGATAAGAGAATCTGAGGAACAACTTACTTCAGGAAATATTCATGGGCTGCATATCCCACGTTATTTTTTTGGCATCTATCTATGGGATAAGTTAAGGGATACTGTCGAGAACTCGTCAATTGAAATAGAGTTAAACTTTATCAGGGGAGAAGTAAAGTCCATTTCTAAAATTGAAGATTTAAAAAAGGGTGGAAAATTTGAAGTAACACTAAAAGATAGAATTACTTTTTTAACCAATCATGTAATGTTGGGAATCGGGATGCCAAATATTAGGTTATTAGCAGATGAAAATATAAAGTTTGACGATGCTATCTTAGTCGGTGATCCCTATAATCCTGATCTAGATTCAACAATGAGAACTATTTTTAACTTTATAAATAATATAAAGGAGCCTGAAATTCTTATAGTAGGCGCTAATGCTAGTGCATTAGAGCTAATTTATCAGATTACAAATGATACAAATAAGAAGAATGTGAAATTAACTGTTCTCTCTCCACAAGGTAAACTTCCTGACCTATTTATAAAAAATAAAAAAACAGACTTCGTTGCTCTTAAACTAAGAGCTCTTTCAGAATTAGATTTAGATATTTCTGCAGATTCAATTCTTGAAGCTCTTCGATTTGATTTGGAAACTGCCAATGATGGCGGATATAAAATCTCAGACACATTACCTGTTTTCACTAAATATGTAGGAAAACTTGTTAATCAGCTAAATAGAGATGAGAAATCTAAATTTGTCACCTATCATGGCGTTGAAATTGGAAGGCTTCAAAGACGTGCCGGTGCTGAATATACAGCACCAATAGATGATTTAAGAATAAATGAAAGTCTTGAAGTAATAGAAGGTAGATTTATAAAAATGACTACTGAAAAAGCTATGGGCACAATAGTTGAGTATCAGAATGCTAATGGCGGTAATTTAGCAAAACATCATTATGACGTAGTTATTAATTGTTCAGGTTCTGCAGGTTTAGTTGGCGAAGGTTTATCTGAATTGCTGAATCAACTTAAAGACAGCGGTATCTGCGTGCCAACAACTTCAAAACATGGCTTTAAAGTAGGTAACAAGTTTGATGTTTGTGATGGCTTCTATATAAACGGTCCATTGCTTGCTGGTAACGTTGTAGGAGATATGGGTATTTGGCATGTTGAGCACTGTGGTCGAATTATTTCTTTTGCAAAGCAAATAGCGAATAATCTAAAAATGGATCTTATTGATAATATTGAATCCTAAGGATATGCGATTATTCAAATCCAATAGATACCTACTATTTAAATAAAGCTAAAAGATGAGAAATTATTTCATCTTGTTCTTCTAGAGATAGATCGCTGCCTGATGGAAGGCATATTCCTTTCTCAAACAATGACTCGTCTACCCCTCTCCCATGATAACGAGAGCCTTTAAAAATTGGCTGCAGATGCATTGGTTTCCATAGGGGTCTAGACTCAATCTCGTGTTCATTCAATCGCTTCATGACATCATTACGATTAATTCCAAGCTTGCTTGGATCTATGGTTAATGCCGTTAACCATCTTGTTGAATGATAACCCTGTGCTTCTGGCATAAAATCAATACCTGGTATAGATAGTGCATCGAAATATCTCTTGAAAACTTCTCTTCTTCTTCTGACTCTTTCGTCTAATACTTCCATCTGACCCAGTCCTATGGCAGCACAAATATTCGATAGCCTGTAGTTATATCCAATTTCAGAGTGCTGGTAATGCGGCGCTTCATCACGAGCCTGCGTGGATAAAAACCGAGCCTTACTTGCCCAGTCTTTATGTTTTGTAACTAACATTCCACCGCCTGAAGTAGTGATAATCTTGTTACCATTGAATGAAAGAATTGAGGCATCACCTCCTGACCCAGCTTTTCTTGCATCATTTGTTATTGCACCTAAGCTTTCAGCGCTATCTATAATGAGCGGAACATCGAATTCCTTTGCCAATTTCTCGAGCGATGTAATATCAACAGATTGCCCATAGAGGTCTGTGGGTATAATTGCTTTAGGAAGCCTATTCTCTGATGATGCTTTAAGTAGCTCAGATTCGATAATCTCTATATCTAAGCACCATGTTTTTGGATCTAAATCAAAAAAACGTGGAGTTGCTCCGAGATAGATTATTGGAAAAACGCCGCCAGCAAATGTCATTGATGAAACCCAAACTTCATCTCCTTCAGAAACTCCTGAAATTTTGAGTGCCAAATGAAGAGCTGCTGTTCCAGAGCTTAATGCGGCACAATATAATCCTTCTCCTAGATAGTCAGCAATAGTCTCTTCGAATGCATCTACATGTGGCCCTAATGGCGCAATATAATTTGAGGAAAATGCTTCAAGAACAAGTTTTTCTTCTTTGCCTGACATGTGTGGCCTTGATAAATAAATTCGCATCTAATTTAACCTGCAAACATTTAAATAAATCATTAATTTAATCGTATCATTGATTGCCTTTGAACTTCTCTTGACCAACACCGATATCATCATCTATGCCAGACCGAACCATAACCCTTAAAAAAGTCATCGATATTATCTTTATGTCTAACCAAATACTGTTGTTATCAACATACCAAACATCAAGTTCAAACTTTTTATTCCACGAGATAGCATTTCTACCATTAACCTGTGCCCATCCAGTAATCCCAGGTCTTACATTATGCCTTCTGGCCTGTTCACTTGAGTATAGTGGCAAATACTCAATTAGTAGTGGTCTTGGACCAACTATGCTCATATCCCCACGAAGTACATTTATGAGCTCAGGTAATTCATCCAGAGAGGTTGAACGAAGCCAGACACCAAAAGAGGTAAGACGATCCTCATCAGGAAGAGGCTTTCCATTTCTATCATTTTCATTAAGCATGGTCCTGAATTTAATAATCTCAAAGAGATTTCCATCTTTTCCAGGCCTTGTTTGTCTAAAAAGAAGAGGAAATCCCATTTTGTAAAAAATAAGAATTGATATGCCTAGGTAAATTGGCGAAAGAATCACCAACGATAAAATAGTTACAACAATGTCAAAAAATCTTTTCAAAGATAATATTTTGGTTCATAAATCGCACTAGCGTATCACAGAGAACTATCAATGGATATAACATGATTTTACCTATTAGGATAAGTACTCAGAAGAATAATCCTCTATTTTGAGAGGCTAGGAATAATTTTGATTCTTAAGTCTAATCGAGTTCCATTGCATTAATCATTTCTTTATTGACTTTGTTTACATCATACTTTTTCTCAGCAATAGCTCTTGATTCTTTGCCCATTCTTTGTGCTAATTCCGGATTATCAATAAACTTTTTCATCGATGATGCTAGTTCTTTTGAATTCTTTATTGGAACCAAGAAACCATTAAGTTCTGAAATTACGGTCTCTCTGCACCCAGGTGTATCAGTTGTAATAACGGGTCGTCCTGTTGCCATAGCTTCCAGAACCGTTCTTGGGGTGCCTTCACGATAACTTGGTAGAACATAGACGAAATTTTTTTCGTAGTGAGAGCGAACATCCTTCGATGTACCATGCCATTGGAGCCAATCCATATTCTGCCATGACTTAATTTCATCATCTGTTAGCCCATCAGGATTAGTATCTCGAGGCCCTACCAGATTAAATTCAGCCTTAATGCCTTGATTATTTAGGATTCTTCCGGCATCTATATATTCTCTTACTCCCTTATCACCTAATAATCTTGCAATCATGAGAAAATTAATCTTCGCTTTTGGAAATGGTGCAACTGGGAAATCATCAAGATTTACTCCTGACCCATTGACAACTTTTATCTTTGTATTTCTTGAAACTAGCTTCATTTCAAGAAACTCATTTTTGTCATCGGGATTTTGAAAGATCACCCCTGAAGCATGACTAAGCCCAATTTTATATAGTAACTGTAAAATATTCTTTAATAATAATCGTTTACCGCTGACACTTTCTGTAAATGCGTAACCTAGACCAGTTATTAATGCAAAAAATTTCGTGGACGGAAAAAAAAGTGCTGCAAGACCGCCCCAAATTACAGGCTTAGTTGTATAGGATAGAACTATATTAGGTCGCAACTTTAGATAAAGCCTTATCAAGTTGGCTAGAGTATATAAATCAATAAAAGGGTTCACTCCTGTTCTAGACATTGAGACATTATGAGTAGATACCCCAATCTCCAGTAATTTTTTCTTTGATCTAATATCTTGATCTAACTCATTAGCAGCAACATGCACATCATGGCCAGATACAACTAATTCTTTTAATAATGAGCCACGGAAGTTTATAAGAGAGGATGAAACCACTCCTATAACTAAGATTCTCTTTCTTGATTTATTAGACATTAATTTAGCCTTATTTATGAATTTTTTTGAGTTTTTGCTTAGAGTTTATTGCAGATGAAAAATAAACTAAACCAAGGAGAAGTATCCAGATTGGTAATCTTCTAAGCACATCTCCTCCTAGCACATAAATACTGACAGCTCCAAATGCACCAACAATCGCATAATGATTGCTTAACTTACCGAAAAGCCTTAAACCGAAGTAAATCAAAACAAGGACGCCTAATATTCCTGACTGGAGGAATACTGTTAGTATTGTATTGTGAGCATCCCAAAAATCTTGCCTAAATGGGGTATGGCTTCCAGGTCCGTAGCCAATAAGGAAACTTTCCAATCCATGTTGAATACTTGACCAGTAAAGAGTCTGCCTGGAATTGCGAGGATCAGCATCTTGAAAGAGTTCTATACCTGCTGAAGTAATGATATTGAAATAAACTGCAAAAACCCCTAAAAGAAAAGATATAAGAACTAAGGACGATATAAAATTAATCAAAACCTTATATTTGCCTGATTGCTTAAAAAATAGATAAGTAGTCACTCCGATGATTGCACCAAAAATTATACCGAATAAAGCCTTACTTGATCCGCTAGTAACAGCCATAGGTGCAAATAAAATAGCACTTATTATATAGAAAAACTTTCGCTTATTATCTTCTACTAGAGTGCCCATATAAATCATTACAAATACCATTGCACAAGTCAGGCTCGATGCTTGATGAATATTATCTACAAGTGGAGAAAAATTTTTACCTTCATTAGTTGCTAATGGTAAACCAAAAATTGTTGGGGTAAAAAAGCTAATGATATAGAGAATTGAATAAGCAACAGCCCATGATTTAAACAGATTGTAAAAAAATTTGCTCTCATCAATCTCATTGAATCTCATTAAATGCCCGGTGATTAAGACTGATAATAAGACAAATAAATAGGAGGAGAGATCAAATATTGCACTTGAAAAATGTCCGCTTGCAGATCCCAAAAATAGATGGTTGTAAAAAAATCCTGAAAGAGCGATAAAAATAAACAGACACCAAAAATTTGTAATGACTTGTATCCTCTTGTCAATAAGAATCAACCCCTTGCTCCCAAGTAATGCGAAAAATAATGATAGCAAGATAAGCATCTCGCCAGGACCAATTGGTCCGATTCTCAATGATGTAAAAGGAGTGAAGAAGAAGCCGATAAGCAACAGACGAAGCGAAATGTTGTTTGATATTTTTTGCATTAAATCATCCGGCTGTTTCTAGCTCTTTATTTAAAGCCTCATAAAGTTTTGATGTGATATTTTCAATATCATAATTCTTAAGCTGTCTATTATATTCAGATTGAATTATGCCATCATTCATTTTCCTATTTATGTTTTTTGACAACCAATAAACTAAATCTTCAAGGGACATTGGATTTGCTATCTCGCAGCAATGCCCTGCTCCAGTCTCTCTAATTACCTTAGAAATTTCGCTTCCTGTTAAATCTCCATCGACTATTGATAAAACAGGCTTTTTGAGCAAAAAATATTCAAAGACTTTCCCTGTCAGAACACCTTGTTCTTCATTTGAATTCCATGTAGCAAGTAGGCATATGTCCGATTTTTCCTGAAGTTTCACTGCTTCTGACCGACTTAATATACCATTGTCAATTACGTTCTTATGAAGTTGGAACTTTTCGGCTTGTTTTTTTAATATCTTTCCATCTGGACCAGCATAATCTATTGATAAGAGTTCCATATCAAATCCCTTATTCTTAAGCTCTGATAATGCCTCAAAAAAAATAGAAAAATCTCTCTTACCGCCATAGAGTGAGCCCGTATAAACAAATCTTATCTCCTTGCTAGAATTCCTGTTTTCCTCTCCAATTTTTGCTGCATTAATATCATCTAAATCAAAACCATTGGTAAGAAGAAGACCATTATGATTTTGACTATTACCTAAAACATTCTTCATTACACCTTCTGAAATATGAAATGTAATGTCTGTTTCTTTGAGTAGACTATTTTGTATATATTTTCCAACTCCAAATGGGCCATTTATAGACTGTGACATCGGATCTCTAAAATCGACTGCAAGTTTTTTTCCTATACCTAGTTTCTTTAATTTAGAGCCTGCAAGAGGTGATGCTAAGCTGGGGAAACTGCAAAAAATAATGTCATATTTTGTACCATCGTATTTACTCTTTACATGTTTAACTACTCGTTTCGACCAATCGAGTGCTTTTGCGTAGGTGTAAAAGAAATGGGCATGTCTTCTCAATTTATATTTAAAAGCATTAGATGGCTGAGTCATATCCTTTCCAGAATTAGCGGATACAGAACCAACTGCAGCTACTCTAGCTTTCTGAAGCAGAGTTTTGAATAAATATGACTGATCAATAACATCCCATTGAAGATTTCGAAGCTCTTCAAACTTCAAAGTTTCATCACGGCTGGCCCAAGGAGGTGGTGCTAAAGAAATAATTGAAACATCAACGCCTAGCTTTACCAAATACTTAGCAAACTTAGTTACCCTAATTGCTCCTATCGCTTGCTCTGGATAGAAAGCAGTTACTACAAATAAGATCCTCATTTAGAAGTAAATTCTTGAACTAGTTTTTTAAGGAGTTCTCGAGGAGGATTAAATGGTTTCTCATGCCATACATGGTTGCGATCATAATACCCTCCTGCCCCAACTTGGGCTTGATGTGAAAATCCATAACTTACTTCTAAGATCACAGGTTTATCTGTCCTTGGGTCTTTTATCATATCGAGCCCTGTACAGTCTGAGCCCAACGCATCATATGCAAGAAATGCTGCATCAATCATAGCCTTATCCAATAGACTCCTATCGTAAAATAAAGTCCCTGCACCAGATGCTCTAAATTCACCGGGCCTAGTTCCTCGAGCCACAAAACTTAGGCGATTGCCAACAATAGCAATTTTTAAATCATGATCAACGCCATCGATAAATTCCTGTAAGTAAACATAACCTCGTTCTTTGGGAAGTCTTTTTGCTTTTCTTCTTGAAAATAAGAACTCAGGTATTCTTTCAAACCTTCTTCTAAATTCTTGAATTGATTTGGTTGATTTAAGGTTCGATTTCAATTTGAAGAAAATGCTCGGACCTGAGCTTATTCCATGATTAAACATTTGTAAGGCATACTTTTTAAGTTCATCCTTATTAGATAATAAACTTACATTATTTGAACCAGATCCGGTTCGTAATTTAGCAACGACTGGAAATGTGCCTACAACATCAATCCACTCATCTACGGCAGAAAGAGAATGGATCGGATAATTTTTCGGTGTATCTATTTCTAAAGCTTGCAACAAATATGCTTGTGAGACTTTGTCATCGAAATGGAAGGAATCGTTAGAATCAGGAAAAACTCTGCAACCTCTTTGCTTTAGAGCAGATAAAATACTTGGAGCAAATAACATTTCTTCAGAGGAATAGTGGCTGAAATGCCACATTACAATGTCGTGACAAGCCAACTTTTCAAAAGATTGTATCTCTCTCCAATCAATAAGCTCATACTTTAGGCCTTTTTCTTCACAATAATCTATCCAAACTTGGCCCCAAGCACTTGAATGATTGTCGTGGAAATCAGACTTTACTATTGCAATAGTTGGAAGGTTCATTGGTTGTTCTCAAAGGAACCAATACGTGATAGGAAATGCTTACGATAAAGCTTTGAATTCTTTCTGGCTTTGATCAAAATACCCACCGAGTTGAAATTCAATCGTTTTAGATACCAATTCAGATCTCTCATCTCTTTGCGTTTAGAAATATATTTTGATATTTGAGCAGAACGCTTCATGTCGTATTGATCTGATCCAGCATCTGAAAGATATGAGTTGTATTCTTCTTGATCATCTTTGCTGACTTCATGTCCTACAAGCATCTGATTTTTACCCATATAGATATGAGTTAAAGTGCAATCTGACAAATGACCTTCCTTTATTTCTAGCTCAGCAATCAGTCCTGTTTTGTTAGCTTCAGAAAGTGCAATTAGTGGTTTATTTAAATCTCTTGGGGTATAGACATCATCAAATATAAAATTACCCAAGCTATAAAAGATTGCAGATCCATTTAAGCGTTCATAACCTTGGATCACATGAGGATGATGGCCGTAATAAACATAATTAAAGTCGTGAGCTAATAATCTTGCAAACTTTACGTCTTCAGAGCTAGGAAAATGGATATGCTCTTGTCCTGAATGAACGGAGAGAATACTAAAGTAACCCTGACTTGAATTCTCTTGAATCTTTTTATAAACATATTCAGCGTCTAAGTAATTCAGACCTTTGGTTGATTTAGTCTTCAGGAATGAAGGATTTGTATTGTATGAACAGAAGCCTAGTAGAGCAATTTTTTCACTATTCTTCTCAATCTTTAACTGTTTTTCTTCAGTTCCAAACCAGCCAATGCCATTTTTCTCTATCAATTCGATAGTTCTATGGTAGCCAGTCTTACCAAAATCACCGATGTGGTTATTTGCAAGATTTAAATGTGTGATTCCTATATGATTTAATAGCTCAACATTATCAGGGTGTGATTTAACAGTTGCAGATTTACCCCCTATAGGACGCTCATCTATTGCAAAAGGTGCCTCGAGATTGCCTATAACAATATCAAAAGAAGATAGATGTTCTTTTATCTCATCAAAGTAATTCAGCAACTTCTTGTCTCGTGATAAACAATAGCGACCAAATATAGCAATATCCCCAAGGAGTGCGATTCTCATTTCATATTCCTTTTTTCACTTTCTAAAAAACTTTATTGTCAATCACATCAATGATAAGTTCAGCTGTGTCACCATTTCCATAAAACCTTGAGTAGTCTTTTGGAATTTCAAAATCATTAATTCCTGAGGCGATTGCCTTCTCATCATAACCAACCAGAACATTCCAACCACTATCAACTAATTCAACCCACTCAGTTTCATCTCGGATAGTCAAACATGGTTTACGAAAGAAATAAGCCTCCTTTTGAACTCCGCCAGAATCTGTGCATATAATTTTACAGTTACTCTCAAGCCAAATCATCTCTAAATAGCCCACAGGGTCAACGACATGTATGTTATTGCCTAATTTTATATTTGAATCAATCAAGCTTGATTGTGTTCTTGGATGCAGCGGAATAATTACAGGCAATGAAGATGCTGACAGGCCATCGAATATTCCCTTTAACCTTTTGTGATTATCTGTATTCTCAGCACGATGAATTGTTGCAAGCACAAAGTCTTTTCCCTCAATATCCAGCTTGATAGTCCATTTAGGCTTCTTTGCATGCCCTTGAAAGTGTAAAGAAACATCAAACATTACATCGCCAACGGTAAAAATATGTTCCTCCGCAATTCCTTCTCTAATAAGATTTTCCTTGGCGATCTTCGTTGGGGAGAACAAAATATTTGATGAATGGTCAGCCAAAATCCTATTGATCTCTTCTGGCATGCTTCTGTTGAAACTTCTTAAGCCAGCTTCAATGTGTGCTAAAGGTATGTTTAATTTTGATGCAGCAATTGCACCTGCTAAAGTTGAGTTTGTATCTCCATATACCAAAACACAGTCGGGCTGATCAGCAAGAAGTATCTTTTCTATTTCCTCAAGCTGTCTCCCTGTCATTTGGCCATGACTAGATCCACCAATCCCCAAATTATAATCTGGTTTGGAAATATTGAGCTCATGAAAGAATATAGCTGACATATTTTCATCAAAATGTTGTCCTGTATGTATTATTTTCTCACTCAAACTATCGCATTTTTGAATTACACGAGAAACAGCTGATGCTTTTATAAATTGTGGTCTAGCGCCAATAATAGTTATAATCTTTTTCATTTGAATTAAAGTATTACGATACTTAAATAATTATTTAGATTGCCGGGTCTTAATTCTTTGAAATATAAATCTTTCTATCTTAAATAAATCCTCTGCTTTTAATAGCCCAGTCAAATATATTGAAATTAGTAACAAGCCTATCAAGGTAATCTTAAAAGCTATAGCAAAATATGTTTCTAAGTACTGAAAATAATTAAAGTAAATTAGCACCAATAATAGAGATAGAAAAAGGTTAATAACAAGCTTCCTCCAGTCATGTTCTACGAAGTAATATTTTTGACTGAAAAATATAAAAAATAAAAATCCTATGAAATAAGAGATTGCCTTTGAAGCTGCAGCGCCAAATAATTCATAGCCTGGAATAAGAATTATATTAAAGATTATATTCAAAGTTGTAATAGCTATGTTTATAAAAAGAACTAGGTAGGTCTTTTTCACAATAAGGATCCCAGGCATGAAAACATACATTTGAGAAAAAAAGAAAGCCAAAACCAAACCAGGGATAATTTCTGAAGCACCATAGAATGAGGGTGAAGTCAGTAATATTAAAATATTATTTGAAAAAATAGAGAATGCCATGAAAAATATTAAGGCAAATATTGAAAAGTACTTAAATATTAAAGATAAATCACGAGGAGTCTCTGGTGATTTATAGTGCTTGTAAATAAGAGGCGTTAGAGCCATCTGGAAGCCAATTATTAGTAATGATGAGACTGAGGCAACTTTTATGGCTATGCTATAAACCCCCACACTTTCGATTCCCAAAAAGTAATTAATAAAAAATCTGTCTATGTAGAGACTCAGAATAACTAAAATGGATGATGGGATTAGTGGTATTGAAAATTTTAGCAACTTAGCTAGTGGTTCTATGTTAAATGTTATTTCAAAATAGCTTCTGAGAAATAACAAACTAATAAAGGCAGACAATAGGCTGCTAAATAAAAGTGCAAATAATATTCCGCTGAGACTTAGATTGAGGATAAAACCAAATGTGAAAGCAAAGCTTAAATTTAAACCTGCGTAAATTGATGATGAGATTGCAAATTGCACACTCCTTCCACTAAATCTCAATAAGTTTTGAAAATAATAATAAAAAGCATTGCATGTTATGTATGACAGAGCTAGTAAGAATTCAAATTTATATTCATCTGATCTTGTTAATAACTGACTGATTGAATCTGAATAGTACACCAAGAGAAACATTGCGAGAGAGTAAGTTATTGCGGTGAAAATAAGGCCTATAAAAGCATACTTACCTGCAAGTTTATCTGCATTTGGAATATATCTGGATATCCCCTGAGTAATCTCAAATGCCACTATAATTGTGACTATATTTCCAAAAGCTATGAACAAATCTAAAGCGCCTAGCTCTTCTGGAGATGCAATTCGTGTATAAATTGGCAATAGTAATATGCCAATACCCCTAGAAAATAGGGCAGGCAATGTGTAAACGATCGAGTCTTTTAAGAATGCTTTGATCATATCAGATCTGAGGTTTTGTAATACTATTTAAAAATCTCTCTTAAAAATATTTAATTAAATTTTTATTCCATTTTCATAAAAAGTTGTAAGTAAATATTTTTTTACATGCTCCTCAGTAAAATTATTCTCTACAAAATAATACCCTGAGTCTGCATACTTCTTAATTTCATTTTTGTTATCAAGTAAATACTTTAAATTTTTATATATATCTGATGAAGTTGTTACCATCCATGCATCAATTGCTGAACTAGGTAAACTCTTCTCAATTTTAGGATCTGCAGACATAAGAACTGCACAATGATTAGCCATAGACTCTATCCCAAACATTCCTGGAACAAATGTATAAAATTGATTTAAGACAATGTGAGACTCTCTGAGCTCATGCATTAATGTATTATTATCAATATTAGAAAGCTCCTTATATTCAAAAACATATCCCTCAGTTTTCAATCTTTCTATTGCTTTTCTAACCAGCGGAGTTCCTTTTATTAAAGCATTACTTGGCGCATGAATGATCTTGTATTTTTTTACATTTAAAAATTTTAAATCCGAATAATTTAAATTACTTTGCAGAAAAATATATGGTGTTGGATATTGATATTTTGTTAAATGTGATACTTGGTCTATGGGATAACTAAAATACAAATCTGCATATTTATCAGCCAACTTAGCAAGTTTTATTTTTTGTCTTTCATATGAAGTGCTTAAATAATATGGATTCTCAATTCCTACGGAATCAATAAAACCTTCATATCCAAGCTTATCCAAAACTATTTTTAATTTTTTTGGTGATCTTATATCAGACCCAAGAAAAATATTAATGATCTTCTTATGATTTCTTTTTAGAAAATAAAAATCATATTTCCTGTTAAGGATAAAGCCTGTTGACCATAAATAAATAAATATATGATTTTTAGAGGAAAGGTAAGCTAAAAGTATCGGAGCATAAATTAATCTTTTTAGGAAATATAATAATTTATTTGAATTAGATATCTGATAGTCGTAATTAAATTGATAAAATTTATTTTCGTTTAAGCACACTGTTTGAGCATCAGGCAAAACTTTGCCATATAAATATAAAAATTTTGAAATTTCAGAGACACCTATTACAACGCCATTCTGATTTTTAGTAAAAATTTTGAAAAAAATTGATGAAAGAAATAAAATCAAATATTGAAAAATCGATAATACTTCTACAAGAATGCTCTTTAATAAATTTTTAATCTTAATATCATTAAAGTTCATCTATGAATATAACTGTTGATCAAATATCTTTGGATTAGGTAGGTTTTCATGCGCATTTGTCTTTTTCTTAATTATGACTTTGTCTTTCTCAAAGATCTTTTGAGATTATATCTCAAGAGGTAAACATAAACCTGAGTTTATTGCTTTTTTTAAAGCTATATCAATAGACTTTCCTTTAATTCGCTCCCTTACAGCGACTTCCCCTACTCTCAAACCTGCACAATGTAAATCAATAAGAGGTTTTGGACCAACATAGTCAGTTGTCTTAGTCATATAACCAAAACTAGCAGAATTTGCAGGATGTTTGGAGATGCTTGCTGATTTAATTGATTGCTCATCAATTGTCCCGCAAATATGAATTAATTCGATTGAATTCTCGCTCAATAAAATGGGTGATATGCTTCCTTTGCTGTGACCAATTATTTCCACTGGAACTTTATTTTCTGCAACAATAATTG
>MDSW01060212.1_pt1 | contig 16798 bp, 13 predicted proteins | sample 811171 | NCBI WGS metagenome assembly MDSW01 (sample SAMN05326641, study PRJNA326480) | marine metagenome | isolation source: seawater | place: Atlantic Ocean: North West | collected 2012
AATGAAGAATTAAATAAAAAAAAAATTATAGATTTAAGAATAAGTAATAATATTATTCTCTCAAATGAGTGAAAAAATTTTTGATATATATTTAGAATTTAATTACAAACAGCTTAACTTGTCAGCATTTAATAAAATAAGTGGAAATTTAGAATATTATAAAGAACAACCCTATCAAAATTATTATGAAAAATTTCAAAAAATTGATTTTGAAAAACTTGACAAGATATTAGAAGATAATATTCGTCAGTTAGAAAAATCAATAGATGAATTTGTAAAAGAAGTTAATATTATAATTGAAACACCTCAGAGTATATCGATTAAGTTTTCAGTAAATAAAAATAATGAAGGGAACAAAATAATAAAAGATGATGCAACATACCTAATTCAAGATGCAAAACAACAAGTTTTAAAATTTTATAGAGATTTTAAAATATTACATATAATAGTTGAAAAATATGTTTTAGATAACAATCATTATGATTTTTTAACTTTAAATCAAAAATGTAACAAATTTTCTCTAGATTTAAAATTTATTTGCTTTCCAAAAAATTTTATAAAAAATTTTGAAATTTTATTTTCTAAACAACACATTTTAATTAATCAGTTTGTATGTTCAAACTATATCCAATCATTTAATTTTAATGATAAGGAAAAAAATATTTGCCAAAAAGGTAGAAATATTGCAGAAGGAATAAATAAACAGGAAGTTGTATCTGTGCCGAAAGAACACAAAAAAAAAGGTTTTTTTGAGAAATTATTTCATTTTTTTAAGTAAATAACTGTATTTTCTCGTAACATTTCTTGTTTTTAAACAGTTAAAAAATAACATTATAAAATTCGTATGTCGGTTCTTAATCAAAAAACAATTAAAAAAACTATTTTATTTAATGGAATAGGTTTGCACACTGGTAAAATGGTTAACATGAAGATTTGTCCTGGAGAAGTTAATACAGGAATTATTTTTAAAAGAACTGATCTTAAAAAAGATAATTTTATAGTCCCAAGTGTATTCAATGTTTCTGATACAAGTTACTGTACAACCATTGCAAATGAATTTGGAGCTAAAGTTTCAACCATTGAACACCTTATGGGAGCATTATTTGGAACAGGTATAGATAACGCTTTAATTGAAATTGATTCTGAGGAAGTGCCAATTTTAGATGGTTCTGCAAAAGAGTTTGTAGAAAAAATTAATGCGTCAGGAATACAGTCTAGTACTACCCCAATAAAAATAATTAAAATTGAAAAAAAGGTTTCCTTAATTGATGGAAATAAATCAATCTACATTGAGCCTAATAAAATTAGTTTAGATATTGATTTTGAAATAAAATACAATAATAAATTAATAGGAAACCAAAGAAATTCTATTAATGTATATGAGTCCGATTTAACAAAAATTTATAATTCAAGAACATTTTGCTTATATGAGGATATAGAAAAACTTAAAAAAATGAATTTAGCTAAAGGTGGAAGTTTAGAGAATGCAATTGTAGTTAAGGATAATCAAATTTTAAATGATGATGGATTAAGGAATGATAAAGAGTTTGTAAATCATAAAATACTCGACTGTATTGGGGACCTATATCTAGCTGGATACAAAATCGTAGGAAAAGTAGTTTGTTCACAAGGGGGCCACAGCTTAACAAATCAATTACTAAGAGAAGTATTTCAAAAAGAAGATAATTTTACAATATTTGAAATTAAAGAAAAAAATATACCTCATTCATTGATAAATCGAAAATACCTAAGATCTACAGCATAAAAGTTTAGAGTTTTTAAAAAATTCTGTTAAAAATCCTTAATGAAAATTTTTGTTAAGTTATTAATTTTATTATTGTTTTTAAGTTCATGTTCAAAAGAAGAACAGAAAATTTCAATAATTAAAGAAAAAGAAATCAACCTTCAAATGATAGATGCATATCAAGAAGGCGTAAAAGCTTTCGAGGAAGGGGACGTTTTATATGCTGCGAAAAAATTTAATGAAGCTGAAATATTATTTCCTCAATCTGAATGGGCTCCCAGATCTATTTTGATGGCAGCTTATGCATATTATTCTCAGGATTATTATTTTGATGCAATTTCTGAATTAGAAAGATTTATAAAAAAACATCCAAAACATAAAAGATTAAATTATGCACATTTTCTTTTAGCAATATGTTATTATGAACAAATAGTTGATGAAAAAAAAGATCTTGGGCCTTTAATAAGTGCCCAAAAAGAATTTAAATTTGTTATCGAAAAATATCCAAACTCTGATTTTGCTTTAGACTCTAAATTTAAACTAGATCTAATTAATGATGTTTTGGCATCTAAAGAAATATTCTTAGGAAGATATTATATGAAAAAAGAAAAATGGATCGCCGCAATTAATAGGTTTAAACAAGTAGTTGAATATTATGATACTACAGTTTATATCGAGGAGGCATTACATAGACTTGTTGAGATACACTATAAATTAGGTCTTGTAGAAGAGTCAAAAAAATATGCTAGTTTACTGGGATACAATTATCAATCAAGCAGATGGTATGAAGCAACTTACACTATATTTAATAAAGAGTATGAAAGTCCTATAGATAAAATTAATAAAAAAAAAGGGAATTTTATTATTAGAAAATTTAAATCACTTTTTGAATTGTAATGATAGATGATTCATTAAAAAAAGATTATTTGTATAAAATAAGGTTAATTAATAAACATAATAAACTTTACTATGAAAAAAGTAATCCAAAAGTGTCAGATTATGACTATGATCAATTAAAAAAAGAAATAATTGAGATTGAAAGTAAATATCCTGAAATAGTTGTTAAAGAATCGCCTTCATTAAAAGTAGGTTTTAAACCATCAAAAAATTTTAAAAAAATTTCACATAAAGTTCCAATGCTTTCTTTGTCAAATGCTTTTAACGAGGAAGATCTTAAAAATTTTGAAAAAAAAATAATTAATTTTTTGAGTTTAAATAAAAATTTTGAAATTGAATATAGCACAGAACCAAAAATTGATGGAATATCTGCATCTATTAAATATGAGAAAGGGGTTTTTATTAAAGGACTTTCCAGAGGAGATGGTATTCAAGGAGAAGATATTACAGAAAATCTTAAAACAATTTCAGATATTCCAAAGACAATAAATTTAAATGATTTTCCAAAGTCAATTGATATTAGAGGCGAAGTATTTATATCAAAGACAGATTTTAAAAAAATGGATAAAAAATTTGCCAATCCAAGAAATGCAGCGTCTGGATCTTTAAGACAAAAAGATCCTAAAGAAACAAAAAAAACACCTTTAAAATTTATAGCTTATACTTTTGGCTATATTGAAGAACAGAAAAGTAAAACACAATCAGATTTTTTATTGAACCTAAAAAAATGGGGATTTAAAATAAGTAAATTTAATAAAAAAATTAAAGGCATAAAGAATCTTGTTCAATATCATAAAAAATTTGAGGAGATGAGATTTGACTTAGATTACGATGTCGATGGAATAGTTTATAAAGTAAATAATTTTGATTTACAAAAAAGATTGGGTTCAGTTACAAATGCTCCTAGATGGGCCATAGCTCATAAATTTTCTGCCAATAGCTCAATTTCAAAAATTTTAAAAATTGAGATTCAAGTAGGAAGAACAGGAGCTCTAACACCAGTCGCAAAGATAAAACCCGTAAATATTGGTGGGGTAGTAGTTTCAAATGCAACATTACACAATGAAGACGAGATTCAAAGAAAAGATATTAGGCTTGGCGATATTGTTAAAGTCGAAAGAGCAGGCGATGTTATTCCGCATGTATTATCAGTAAATAAAAGTGAAAGAGAAAAGAATTCAAAGAAGTATATTTTTCCAAAATTATGTCCATCTTGTGGATCAAAAACAGTTAAAGACTTTAACGAAACAACAAAAAAATTTGATGCAGTAAGAAGATGTTTAAATGAAAATTTTAAATGTGAAAAAATTGCTATGGAGGGATTAAAACATTTTGTTTCCAAAGATGCATTAAATATAGATGGATTTGGAAAAAAAATTGTAGAAAAATTTTGGGATTTGAAATTAATTAGATTTCCCCATGATATTTTTGATTTAGATTTTGAAAAAATAAAAAAACTTGATGGCTGGGGAGATTTATCGGTTTCAAACTTAAATTATGCTATAGAAAAATCAAAAGAAATTAAGCTTGAAAGGTTTATATTTTCTCTTGGCATTCGACATATTGGCCAAGAAAATGCCAAACTTATCGCAAAACATTTAAAAAATATTGATAATTTTTATAAACTTTTAAATGAAAAAAATATTGAAAATTTGTCAAATATTGATGGTATTGGTGATACTCAAATTCAATCAATCAAATTATTTTTTTCCAATAAAAATAATCAAAACAATTTAAAAAAATTGAGAGAAAAAATGAAAATTTTAGATTTTATAAACAATAAAATAGAAGGTAGTTTAAAAAATAAAACATTTATGTTTACTGGAAAATTGAAAGAAATAAGTCGCGCCGAAGCAAAATCTTTAGTTGAGGAAAATTCTGGCAAAATTATTAGTAATGTTAATAGTAAGCTAAACTATTTAGTTATTGGAGATAAACCAACATCTAAAAAAATAAAAAAAGCACAAGAACTCAACATCAGAATAATCTCACAAGACGAGTGGATGAAAATGCTAAATCAAGCTGGCTAACCAATTTCTTTCTTTATGGTTTAAAAACTTTGATATTTTTAAATAAACATTAAGATGATATTCAAAAAGATATTTTTTTTCACTTTTATTCAATAAGTTAAAATTAATTAGGTCTTTTTCAATTGGTGCAAGTGTTAAATTTTCAAAAAATAACTTATTATTTTTCCTTTTTATAAAAACTAAATTTTCTATTCTAATTCCATACTTTCCTTTTTTATAAAAACCAGGTTCATTACTTACTATCATGCCTTCCTCAAGTCTAATATTATTAAATTTTGATAAAGATTGTGGCCCTTCATGTACGTTAGAAAAAAAACCAACTCCATGGCCAGTGCCATGAGCATAATCTAGTCCATCTTTTTTTAAAAACATTCTTGCTCTTGCATCAACTTTTTTGCCTGTATCATATCTATTCAAGTCTGTAGTTGCTACTGCAATATGTCCTTTTAATACTTTTGTATATTTATCTCTTATCGAATTAGATTGTTTTCTAAAACATATGGTTCTAGTTACATCAGTAGTACCAAATTTATATTGACCTCCGGAGTCACATAGAAAAACATCATTTTTTTTTATACTTTTAGTAGTTTTAACATTAGCTCTATAGTGAACTATTGCTCCATTAGAACCTGTTCCAGCGATAGTATTAAAGCTTGGAAATAAATAACTTTTATTTTTTCTTCTAAATTTTTCTAGTTTATTTTGAGCATCAACTTCTGTAATTTTTTTTTTATTAATATTCTTTATCCAATAAAGAAATTTAGTAAGAGCAATACCATCTTTAATATGAGATGAAATCATATTATTAATTTCAGATGTATTTTTAATTGATTTTAATTTGTAAGTTGGATCATTAATTTTATAAATTTTAAATTTTGACTTAATTATGTTTTCAAAAAAAATGGAGCATGATTGAGAATCAATTATAAAGCTTTTACCATTTAATTTTTGTATAAGGTTGCTAAATTTCTTGGGATTAATTATTTGTTTTTCTGATAATTTTTTATCTTTAATTAAAATTGAAGCTTTTTGTTTTTCTGAAATTAAAAATAGATCCTTATTTTTTCCAACAATTAATCTCGAATTTGGAATTGGACTGTTTGGATTATCTGATCCTCTAATATTTAAAATCCAAGCTACATTTTCTGGAGCACTTACAAATAAAAAATCAATCTTAGATTTTTTTAAAATATTTCTTATTTTATTTATTTTTGAATTATGATTTTCACCAGCAATTTTACTGTTTAAAGAAAAAAACTTTTTAGATTTATATTTTTTTTCTTTATAAATTTTATCAATTAAATTTCCATCTATTTTTTTTAATCTTAAATTTTTGCCAAAATAAATTTTTAGCTGCATTCTTGTATGTATTTTAGGATCATAGCCCAAAGTAATATTTTTAAGTATTTTGGAAGGCAAAAATTTATGAATTTCTATTATTTTAAACTGTTTCCCTGCCTGTTGCTCTGCTTGAATAGTATATCTTCCATCAACAAATAAGTAGTTTTTTTTTCTTAAAACTATTGCTATTCCAGCCGAACCAGTAAAGCTAGAAATTATTTTTAATCTATCTACAGCGGCATACTCAGAGAAAAATTCATCATTTTTTGGAATTACATATCCATCTATATTTAAATAACTAAATTTTTTTCTTAATGTTTTTATTCTTTTATTTATCATTTAATTTTTTTTGATATCTTAGCCATCCAGGACTTCTAGTTTGCTCTTCGAATTCAAAATCTTGATTAAATTCAAAATCATCTGTGTTATTTTCATCAAAAAAGTTATTTTTTTCAATGTTTTTTTCTGGTAATTCAGTAATAAACCTTGAGGCCATACTGTCTATCCAGTCACCTTGGTAATATCTATTCATAGAAAACGATATAAAAGCATTTTTTTTTGCTCTTGTTATACCAACATACGCCAATCTTCTTTCTTCCTCTAAACCTTTTTCTCCAGACTCGTCTAAAGATTTCTGGTGTGGAAATAATCCTTCTTCCCAACCTGGTAAAAAAACGAAATTAAATTCTAAACCCTTTGAGGCATGCATTGTCATTAAGTTAACCTTTTCCCCATCCCATTTTTGATCAATAGATGTTGCTAAAGCTACATGTTCTAAAAAACTATCTAAATTATCAAACTCTTTCATTGCTACTAATAGTTCTTTTATATTTTCAAGTCTATTTTCATTTTCAAGATCTTTTTTATTTTTAAGCATAGATGAGTATCCAGATTCATCCAAGATTGTTTGCATTAATTTTATATGGTTAAATTTTTTTGTAAATAGATCGTTTCTCCATTTTAAGATTAATTTTAAAAAAGAATTAAGTCCAATTTTTGTTTTCGGTTTAATTAAATTTAATTCAATTAATTTTGTAGAGCTTTCTTCTAGAGATAAAGAATTTTTTTTAGAAAATTCGTTAATTTGTTTAAAAGTAGTTTCTCCTATAGATCTTTTTGGAACATTAACGATTCTTTCAAAGGCAAGATCATCTTTATTTTGAAAAATTAAACGCAAATAAGCTATACAATCTTTTATTTCTGCTCTTTCATAAAATTTTGTTCCACCAACAATTCTATATGGCATACCAATTTTTAAAAAACGTTCTTCAAATTCTCTAGTTTGAAAAATAGCCCTTACTAAAATCGCTACTTCATTTAAAGAGTCTTTTTTTTTTATTTTTTTCTCTATTTCATCTGAAACACCAGTTGCTTCATCTTTTCCATTCTTAAAACAATTTAATTTTACTAAATCTCCAACATCTTTTGTTGTTTCTAAGTTTTTCCCAACTCTATTTTGATTGTTTTTAATCAGATCAGATGCTAATTCTAAAATATTTTGTGTTGATCTATAATTTTTTTCTAATCTTACAATTTTAGTATTTTTATAAATTTTATCAAATTCTAAGAAATTTTTAATTTCAGCTCCACGCCAGCTATATATTGATTGATCATCGTCCCCCACACAACATAGGTTATTATGTTTGCTTGCCAGATAATTTAGCCATTTACTTTGTACAAAATTTGTATCTTGATATTCATCTACAAGAATATACTTAAAATTGTTAGAATATACTTCAAGTATATCATTATTTTTTTCAAAAATATTTACACAGTGAAGAATTAAATCACCAAAATCACAAGCGTTTAACCCAATTAACTTTTCTTGATAAATTTTATATATACTTAATATTCCTTTTTCAAAAATATTTTTTTTACTAGGAATAACTTTTTCTGGATGTAAGCCTTTATTTTTCCAGTTGTTAATAATAGACAAAATATAACTTGGTGAGAGTTTTTTAATATCAATGTTTTCTGATTTACAAATATTTTTTATAAGTCTGATTTGATCATCTTGATCAATAATTGAAAAATTAGAGTTTAATCCTGCTGCACTTGCGTGCTTTCTTAATAATTTTGCACTTACTGAATGAAAAGTTCCAAGCCAAGGAAGCCCAATTGCTTCTTTCTTTAAAATATTGCTTACTCTATTTTGCATTTCTTGAGCGGCTTTATTAGTAAACGTTACGGAAAGAATTTGATTAGGATATGCTTTTTTGCTCTTAATAATATGCGCTATTCTAGAAGTTAAAACTTTTGTTTTACCAGATCCTGCTCCAGCTACCACAAGCAATGGCCCATTTAAATAAGAAACAGCCTCTTTTTGCTCTTGGTTTAAATTTTTTAAGTATTCAAAGTTTAACATTTCTAAATTATCATTATAAGTCATTATTCATTTTTATGAAAAAAATTAAAACAAAAATAACAGAATTTTATGGTCGATATCTAAATTTTGTTAAAAATTCAATTTTAAAAAAAACAAAAAAAAAAACTGAAGTTTATGGTCGATATCTAATTTTTGTTAAAAATTCAATTATAAAAAAAACAAAAAAAATTATAGTTGAGGGGTTAATATCTTTTTTTTCTTTAAATTTTCTAAAAAGTAAAAGTGTTAAAACAAGTATTTTAAGCAGATATTTGATTTCATTAATAGTACTTTTGTTTACTTTCTTATTTTATCTATCAATACCAACAATATATAACTACACTGATGTTCAAAAATATCTTAATAATAAGTTGTTAAGCGAATTTAACTTACATACCTCACTTTCAGCAAATATAACTTACAAAATACTACCAACACCAAACTTTGAAATATCTAATGTTTTATTAAGCACTGGTGATGAAACTAAACCTGATGATTTTGCACAAATCAAAAAAATGAATATTTATTTAAATGTAAAAAATTTATATAATCAAAAAAAAATACAAATTAAGAAAATATCTATTTCTGAAGCAAACATAGATATTAATAAAAAATCAATTAAATATATAAATAATTATTTAAATAGCTTAATTTCAAATAAAAAAATTCTTATAAAAAAGAGCAAATTGTTTTTTAGAGAAGATAACAATGATAAAAATATAATTGTATTATCGCCAATTAATAGATTAACTGTTTTTCATGATATAAAAAATAATCTTAATAAAATAAATTTTAATGGATCTATTTTTAACACTAGCTATAATTTTATTTTATTAAAGAATTTAGATAAAAAAAATATAACAGATATCCAAATTAAATTTAAAGATCTAAATGCTCTTATAGATAGTAAATTTGTTATAGATAAAAATAATAAAAATATTTTTTACGGTCAAAATACTCTAAACTTTTCTGGCTCTAAAATAAATACTCAATATAAAATAGCAGATAAATTAATTTCCTTTAAATCTGAAAATTCTAAATTAAATAATAAAGATTTTGATTACAGCGGCGAGATAAACATAGATCCATTTTATTATAATATAAATTTAGAAATAAACAGTTTAAATGCATTTAAAACATTTGATGATTTATCAAATTTAAAAAATTTAATTAATGAAAAAATTTTGTTAAATAAAAATTTTAATGGAAAATTAGAATTGAATATTAACAATTTAAAAGGTTTAAAATTTTTTGATAAAGCATTAATTAAGACTAATATTATTAATGGTAAATTAATATTAAACGATAGTTATTTACAATCTAATAAAATTGGAAAATTATTTATTGAAGAGTCTGGAATACAATTAAAAGACAACAAAAGAATTCTTAAATTAAAAATGTTTTATAAAATTTTTGATCAAAAAAAATTTTACCAAAAGTTACAAATACCCAAAAATCTAAGATTAAACCTAAATAATATATATTTTGACTTGGAAAACCATTTAGATATTGATGAAATAATACTTAAAGAATTAGTTTTAAATAAAAAAACTGCTGATAAATCTATAAATAAATCAATAGATTTAACTAATAGCGTCGATATAAATGAAATTATAAAATTCAAGAATTGGATCGAGTTAAAAAAATTTTCAAATCAAATTTTTTCTAAAATTAACTTGGATTAATCATTTTTTTAGGATTGACCAGTATATTATAATCTTTTGAACTAATTAACCCGGATTTTAATGCTTCTTTTTTTAAAGTCGTGTTATTTTTAAGTGCTTTCTTTGCAATTTTAGCCGCATTATCATAGCCAATTTTCGGCGCTAGTGCCGTTACAAGCATTAATGAATTATCAAGATGTTCTTTAATTTTATTCTTATCTGCTTTGATTCCTTTAATACAATACTTTCCAAAATTTTTTGAACTATCTGAAAGAAGATCAATTGATTGTAAAATATTATGAGCTATTAGAGGTTTAAATACATTTAATTCGAAATGTCCGTGTGAACCCGCCATAGTAATTCCGTTATGATTTCCTATAACTTTAACACATACCATTGTAACAGCTTCTGATTGAGTGGGATTTACTTTTCCTGGCATAATTGAGGAACCTGGTTCGTTAGAAGGCAATATTAACTCTCCAAAACCTGCCCTTGGACCTGATCCTAAAAATCTTATATCATTAGCTATTTTCATTAAACATACAGCTGTAGTATTTAGTGTGCCAGAAAAATTAACTATGGCATCATGTGCAGCTAGTGCAGCAAATTTATTTTTAGCTGGCCTAAAAGGTATTTTTGTTATTTTTTTTATTTCTCTAATTATTTTTTTATCAAAATTTTTTTTTGTATTAATACCAGTCCCTACTGCTGTACCACCTTGAGCTAAAAAATATATTTCATTTAAGGAATTTTTAATTCTTTTAATACATGCGTCTAATTGCGAGTGGTAACCAGAAAATTCTTGACCAAGTGACAATGGAGTTGCATCTTGCAAATGAGTCCTTCCTATTTTAATTATATTTTTAAATTTATTTATTTTTCTTTTAAGTTCATTATTTAATAGAGTTAAAGATGGTAATAATTTTTTTCTCGTTTCCAAAGCTATTGCAATATGCATTGCCGTAGGAAAAACATCATTTGTTGATTGTGATTTATTGACGTGGTCATTTGGATGAACTGGTTTTTTACTTCCTTTTTTACCTTTTAGAATTTCTATTGCTCTATTTGAAATTACTTCATTAACATTCATATTTGTTTGAGTGCCTGACCCTGTTTGCCAGACTTTGAGAGGAAAATGTTCATCCATCTTACCTTGTATTATTTCACTAGAAGCTTTTATAATGCTATTAGAGATTTTTGGTTCTATTTCTTTTGTATTTTTATGAACAATTGCAGCAGACTTTTTTATAATAGCTATAGATTTTATTAAAATTGGTCTAACTAAAAACTCACCAATATCAAAGTATTTCTTCGATCTTTGTGTTGAGGCTCCCCAGTATTTTTCATTTTCAACATTTATTGCACCAATGCTGTCATATTCTTTTCTAAATTTCATAATATTTTTTTTTGGATACTGCTATATTAATCTTATACATTAAATAAATTAAGAATCATATAGGAGCAAAATGACAAATTTTGAAAAAGTGGGTTTATTTATGAAAACTTTTGGTCAGGAAGTAAAAAATAAGCCAAGTTTTAGTAGTGAAAAAATTAATCAATTAAGAGTAAGCCTTATAAATGAGGAATTTGAAGAATTTAAAGATGCTATAAATAAAAAAGACTTAAAAGAGGTAGCGGATGCTTTGACTGATATTTTATATGTTGCATACGGCGCAGGCCATGCATTTGGAATTGACCTTGATAAATGTTTTGAAGAAGTGCAGAGATCCAATATGAGTAAATTAGGCGAAGATGGTAATCCAATTTATAATAATGAAGGAAAAGTTATGAAGGGACCTAAATATTTTAAACCGGATTTAAGTAAATTTGTAAATTAATAATGTTAAATTTAATAACAAAAAATCAAAATCATTTATTTCTTAAGTTTATATTTTTTATAGTTTTTGTAGTTTTTTCTTTACATATTTATAATTCTTTTTTTTCAATGTTAGGCAACAAGTGGGCATTTTGGGAATTATTTGTAAATTATGCAGGTGGATTTATGAAAAGAGGAATATTAGGTGAAGTTTTTATAAATCTAAATCAATCATTTGGTTTAAAACCATTTTCATTTTTTTCACCTCTATTTACTTTATTATATATTTTACAAATTATAATTTTATATAAACTGGTTTATCAATATAAAGAAAGTAAACTAATTTGTGCATTTTTAGTTTTTTCACCAGCATTAATTTTATTTAATATTTATGATATAAACACTTATTTCACAAAAGATATTTTTACTAAAATTGCAATTTTAGTTCACGCTTTGTTTATAGTAACCAAAGTTAGCAGTCAAAGTTCTTTATTAGATTATAATAAATTTTTAAATTTTTTTTTAATACCATTTATTTTTTTTAATATTTTGAATCATGAACACCAAGTTTTTTTTATAAGCGTACATCTTTTGCTCACTTTGACTGCAAACTATAATTATGGTGGTGTGCAAGGTTTAAAATCTTTAAAAATTTATTTAATTTTATTATTACCTTTTTTTTTAATTTTATTTACCCCAAATTCGTTTGAAAAAGTTGGTTTAATTAACGACTCAATTAGATCATTCGACGTAAAAATAAATGATCAACATGCTGGAAATATAAATTTAATGATTGGAGGTTTTCTTAAATGGCATTTTATGGATATGCCCTCATACAAACATAATATTATAGATTTTTTAAATTTGTTTATTTGTTTTACTTTATCTCTGTTTATTTTTTACTTAATTTTTAATTTTTTTCTTAAAAAGAATATATTGAAGGTCAATTTTTTTACTAAAAAATATTATGTATTATTTTTTTTACCATGTTCAGCAATGTTTATTTGTGTTTTAGATCATGGTAGAACCTTAAATATTTTTTCAATACATTTAGTATCTTTTTTTCTAGCTTTAAAAATCAATCAAAATAATTTTAATAAAATTATTAAAAATTTAAATAATAATTATTTTTTAAAAAATTTTTTATATTTATTTTTATTTTTTTACTTTTTTATGTGGTACATTCCAGTAGGAGCGGGTTATGATAGTATTGGCACTTTTGTTGAGGGAGACACAATATTTAAAAATACATTATTTAATGAATTAATTAATTTATTTATGATTTTTTATAATTTTGTTGATAGTAATATTTTTACTCTTCCAAGAATAGTTAATTAAAAAGTATTTTTATGCTAAATGATGTAAAAATTTCAATTGTATTTCCAATTTATAATGAAGAAAAAAATTTAGATTTTTTACTTAAAGAATGGGATGATTTATTAAAAAAAAATAAAATTATATATGAATTTGTTCTCGCTGAGGACGGAAGTACAGATCAAACAAAAAATATAATTAAAAATTTGAAAAAAAAATATAATATTAATGATCAATCAGTTTTAGAAAGAACAGGATACGGACCTGCTGTTATAAGAGGAATATCTAATTCAAATTGCGAATATTTTTTATGTTGTGATAGCGATGGTCAAATTTCTCCAACCTCTTTAGATAGTTTAGTAAAATTGCCGGGTGAAAATGAATTTTTAATAGGATATAGACAACCACGAGAAGATCCATTTTTACGTAAAGTATACAGTTTTTTTTTTAAAATCTTACACAAGGTATTATTTTATTCATCAATAAAGGATCCAAGCTGTCCATTTGTTTTTGGGAAAGTTGAAGAGTTTAAAAAACTTCCACAATTTAAACTTTTATTTATGAAAGAAGGTTTTTGGTGGGGTTTTACTGCAATTTGTAAAAAATATAAAATTCAATTAATTGAAAAAAAAATTTTACATAGAAAGAGATTTTTTGGAAAAAGCGATATATATAAAATTCATAAAGTGCCAATGGTAGCTATTAGAAATATAATTGGATTATTTAAAATTAAGTTTTCTTAAATATTAAAGTGAGTTGAATTTATCTATTCTATCATCAAGTGATATCATATAATTGTAGTGACTTAACCAAAATTTTTGATCTTTTCTTTTTTCAAAATCAGATAAACTCACTCCTTGTTGTTCTACCCAAGTATAATATCCTAAATTAAATATTCTCTCTTTATCATTTTCAGATAGCTTAATCATGTTATCCGTATCAATTCCTTTTAAATATTTTTTGAATATATTTGCACAAGCTGTAGTATCAAAAGTACCTTGAAAATTTTTTTTAGTTTTTTCTAATTCTGACAAATAAAGGTCAGCTCCATCAGTCGCCACTGTTATAATCGCATCATCTTTACCTAAATTCATGTATTTGGCTAGTTTTATAGATGCTAAAATATTTGCTATACTTGAGAAACCAAATTCTGGCAATTTATCTACTAAAGAATTATTTAATCCTAATTTATTTATTAAATATTCTTTTCCAATATTAGTATTAAATATTAAATTTAAATTGTCTGTTGCTTTATCAGATATATCAACTACAAAATCTGTATTCATGACATTATGAATTAATGGAACATGTTTATCCCCGATCCCTTGTATATTATGTTCTCCGTAACCATTTTTTAATAATGTAGGACATTCTAAAGCCTCTACCACAGCCGTTTGAGTTCCCAATTTACTTTTAAGATAATCTCCAGCAGCTAAAGTTCCACTTGAGCCTGATGCGCTAACATAAGCCCTAGCTTTCAGGTTAGAGTTTTTTTTAATATTTAAAAATGATTTTTCAAAAGATGGACCCGTAACTGCTCGATGTATTGCATAATTATAATATTCAGAAAATTGATTAATAATATCATTTTTTTTATCTTTTTTAAGTGCATTGCATGCATCGTATATTTCTTTAACGTTACTTTCAGTACCTGGCGTTTTAATAATATCTTTTGGATCTTCAACCCATTTTTCTAACCAATCAAAACGTTCTTTACTCATTCCTTCAGGTAAAATTGCTACACTTTTTAAACCTAAAATTCTCGATATTGCTACTCCTCCTCTACAATAATTTCCTGTCGATGGCCAAACTGCTTTATGTACTGAATAATCAAATTCACCATTCAATATTCTTGGAAGTAAACATCCATAGGCTGCTAAAACTTTATGTGCAGTAATAAGAGGAAAAAGTCTTCCTATATTTACAATAATTTTTGCTGGAACTCCTGTAAATTCTTCTGATAATACAATGTTTTCAGGCACACTTGAAAAGTCAGAATGATCTCTATTATTGAACCAGTGTACTCTAAATAAATTTAAAGGATCAATTGTGTTTTTATCCACATTTTTCAATTTGCTAATTGTATTTTTACCTAAGGAATGAGGGTTACAAAGTTCTGAGATCTTAGGCAAAACTATACCTTTTTTTTTAAAATATTTTGCAGTTTTGTTGATAATATTTTCGTTCATACTTATAAATTATATAATTTTTATATCATTTTTTTAATGATAAAAGAAACCTATAGAATTATTATTTTTAAATTTTATGAATTGTACAATTGCATCTATACATTATAGTCCAGTCAAGTCTCTGTCTTTTCAAAATGTTAGTTTTTGCAATATTAAGAAAGATTTAGGAATTATAAATGATAGAATATTTGCTTTTTCAAGGGGACTTGATTTAGAAAAAGTAAAATTAATAGAAAAAAATCCAAAAGAAAGAAAATTGCATTATTTATTAAATTTAAAAAACTCTCCATCATTAAATAAATATAATTTTATTTATAATAATAATAAACTTACGCTTAATTTAAATAATAAGGAGCTAATTTCAGTTAAAACTGATAACTTTGAGGAAAAAAAATTAATTTCTAATAAATTAATTGAACTGGAAAAATCGTTAATAAAACCTATTTTTCTATTGAGGAATGATAAATTTCCATTTTTTGATACTTCTCACTCAAACAATATTTTTAATTCTATTTCATTAATAAATTTAAACAGCGTCAGGGATTTAGAAAAAAAAATTAATAAAAAAGTAGAATTTGAAAGATTTAGAGGCAATATTTATGTCGAGGGAGTTCCGGAGTGGGAAGAGCGTACATGGATAAATAAAATTATAAAAATCAATAATATCTCTTTTAAAGTAGAAAAAAATATTCCAAGATGTGTGGCAATAAACCTCAAACCCAAAACAGATGATAATAGCTTAAACTTGCTTAATTCATTAAAAAAAACTTACAATAATTTTGATATGGGGTTGTACTTAACAGCTTTAGAAGATGGAGAAATCAAAGTTGGTGATCAAGTTAAGATAAGTCATTAATTATACAAAAGCTGTCCATTAGTATCAACTTCAGATTGAATTAATAGTTATGTACAAACAAGTCATTTTTTTGTTAAATTATTTTTAAAAAATTTAACCAAGGGAGAAAAAATATGAAAAGAATAATTAAATCTTTTACAGTTTTGCTTGTAATCCTTTTTAGCATTTCATCTGTTAATGCAGCTACTTTAACTGAAAGACTAAAGGCTGGACATAAGTTAAGACTAGGTTTTGGTACAGCAGTGCCATGGGCATATGCTGGAGATAATGGTGAAGCATTAGGATTTGTTAATATGATTGCTTTAACTGTTTTAGAGGAAATGGGAATTACAGAACACGAGACTAAAGTATTTGAATGGTCAGGATTAATTCCTGGAATAAATGCAGATCGTTCAGATATGATAACTGGTGGTATGTACATATTAAAAAGTAGATGTGCAAATATTAACTTTTCGGATCCTATAGGAGTTTTTGGTGATGCAATGTTAGTGCCAAAAGGAAACCCTAAAAACATCAATAACTATCAAGATGTGATAGATACAGGAGCTACACTTGTTACCGGTACTGGTTTCAATACTGTTG
>MDSW01208665.1_pt1 | contig 16796 bp, 17 predicted proteins | sample 811171 | NCBI WGS metagenome assembly MDSW01 (sample SAMN05326641, study PRJNA326480) | marine metagenome | isolation source: seawater | place: Atlantic Ocean: North West | collected 2012
CTAGCCGCTGGGCAAGCACTTAATTCCTCCGGTGCTGAGGTGCTAGAAGCCGGAATTATAGGACTTGAAATAGCTTGCCGCGCGGCGATGTCAGTACATCCCTGGCACTATGACATGGGCTGGCACATCACTGGTACCGCGGGTGTTTTTGGAGCTGCAGCTGGAGCTGCCCGGCTACTTGGATTGAGCAAAAGCGAAACAATTCAGGCGCTCGGACTGGCTGGCACCCAATCAGCTGGCATTCGTGAAACGTTTGGTACCGCTGGAAAACCTATGCATGCCGGTCACGCGGCCGCATCTGGAGTAAATTCTGCCTTGCTGGTAAAAAATGGACTTAACGGTCCAACCACTATTTTTAGCGGACGCCGCGGTTGGTGGGCTGTCTTATCACCCAATGGACACGATAGTGAAAAAATGACAAACAACCTTGGACAAGATTGGGAGTTACTGAAAAACGGCTTAAAACCATACGCAAACGGAGTAGTTTCCCATCCAATTCAAGATGCGGTCATAAAACTACGTGAAGAAAATCAACTAATACCAGAAGACGTGAAAAGTATAGATCTAAAGGTAAATCCGCTGGTATTTGAACTAATGAATAGACCGACACCAACCACTGGACTAGACGGAAAATTTTCCTTCCAGCATTGTGCGGCAGCGGCATTAGTAGATGGCGCGGGTACAGATGCACAATTTACTGATCAGCGAGTTCTTGATGAAAAAATTGCGACTGTTCGTGCTCTGGTGCGGGCCACAATAAATACTGAATATGATGAAGATCAGGCTGAGGCTACTATCACCACAAATGAGGGAAGTATTTTCACGGTTGAAATCACGCATGCAACCGGATCACCTGCGAATCCACTCAGTGACATCGCTCTAGAGAAAAAATATCAGCAATTAACAGAAATACTAGTCGGTTCATCGAGAAGCCATGAACTGTATACATCGGTAATGGCACTGGAGAACACTCTTAATATTAATGAGATGATGGAACTATGCGAGCAACTGGCCTAAACATTCACTAAGCCGAAGCCAAGCTGCCCAGAAGTGACTCTTTCAACTCTGTAAATTTTGGAAGCGTCAACGTTTTCATTGTTCTCGGACGGGAAAATTCGACTTCGACTTCCTCTAAAATTCTGCCTGGACGATTTGTCATGACCAACACTCGATCGGCCAGCATTAGCGCCTCATCAACATCGTGAGTAACAAGTAACAGTGTTCTCGGATCCGAATCCAAAACTCCCTGCAACCAGTCATGCATATCACGACGAGTAATAGCATCGAGAGAACCAAACGGTTCGTCTAGCAGAATTATGTCCCGAGGGATCAAAAAAGTTCTGAGTAACGCCAAACGCTGACGCATGCCTCCTGATAACTGTGACGGCCACGAGTCTTCGAATCCATCCAGTCCAAATTGCGTAAATAATTGCGGCAATTTGGACTGAAGTTCCTTTTCGTCGACGCCCGCTAATTTTGCTCCAAGAATCGCATTTTTTCGTACATTCAGCCAAGGCAATAAAAGATCTCGCTGCGGCATGTACGCACTGAGGTTTTCACCAAGGAGCTCATGCCCCCTGATAAACACTGCACCACCGGTTGGATGAATTAATCCTGACAAAATACGGAGTAATGTGCTTTTACCACAGCCACTAGGACCAATAATAGCGACAAATTCACCCTCTTTGACTGAAAAAGAGATATCAGTAAGCGCCAAAATATCGAGAGCACCTCCGTTCTCGTTATTTTGATTAAAACGGTGATTCAATCCACGAATATCTATAGCAGTCATAACGTTGATAGATTAGTCCGGAAGAAATTCATTCGTCCATGTACTTGTTAAATCCGGTGCTTGTTCCAAATATTCCGCCTCTAAAAGAAATTCAGAAAAGTCTTGCCAGACCGACGCATCTTGGGTACCCCAAGCTATGTCCCCATCATGATATTTATCCACATGATATTTGGTCGCGAGAGCTACCAAGGTTGAATCAAGTTCCGGAGCCAATGCCAATAGGGCCTCAGCAGAATCAGCTGGCTCCTTCATAGCTTCGTTGTAACCCTTGCTTGCAACTTTCAAGAAATCTTTTACTAGCTCTGGATCATCAACCGCCAACGAGTCTCCTGTTATCAAAATTGGTGTGTACCAATTAGGAATACAGTCCAAGTAGTCAATAAATCTTAAAGTGGTCAGATCACGTCCAAGAAGTTCCCGTGACCGAATCACACCCCAGCCCTCGAACTCCCATACAAAATCGAATCTGCCGGCGTCCATACTCTCAACGGCTGGGACGTTACCAACTTCGACAAATTGGACTGTGCTAGCGTCACCGCCATCACAAGTCACTAAGGTTTTAACAAGATGGGTTTCAAGAGCACCACCCCAGCCGCCATACAGCTTACCTTCTAAGTCTCGAGGTCGTGCAACTCCGGATGAGCTTAGCAACATTAGACTCGAGTCGTTATATGGGAGCACTGCTGCTATCGATAGGGCTGTAATACCTGCATTACGAGCAGGAAGTAAATACTCAGAATATGAAAAGCCGAAATGTGCGGTACCTGCCCCTACTGCTGCCTCAACGCCGACCTCAGCAGGTTCAATAATAGTCAGGTTAATCCCTTCATCTTCAAACCAACCTTTGTGCTTTGCTATATATATGCCAGCGTGATTAGTGTTCGGTGTCCAGTCAAGCATAAGTGTCACTTCACGCATTTCTTTTGGTTCATCACTACCACTACATGCAGTAAGTCCCAACATGAACATAAAAAGCAACCCTACAAAAAGTGTCATCCTTTTTCTGATATCCATATAATTCCATCCTCTCACTAATTTCATACCAGTTTTTATCTATCTGAATACATTGGATCTTCCTTGACGTGCCAGGGCATAGCTATACGGGCTAGCCAACGGACAAGCAAAAATAAACAGATACTTAAAAGAGCAATTAATACAACAGCCACAAACATTTGATCTGTTCGGTAAGCTCGTTGCGAACGACCAATAAATAACCACAAGCCCGAAGTACCCCCAGCAAACTCACTAAATACTGCGCCAAGAATTGCGTAAGTTGCAGCAATTTGGAGGCCAGAGAAAAAAGCTGGCAGCGCTTGAGGAATCCGTACCAATCTCAGTAATTGCCAGCGAGTAGCCCCCATCGATTTAAGTAAGTCAAGCAGTTCCTGGTCAGATCTCATCAATGCATCCGCTGTATTTATTGCAATTGGAAAAAAACACACCAAGGTTACTATTCCAATCTTTGGTTGAATACCGAAACCAAACCACACCACAATTAGAGGCGCTAGCACCATCATTGGAATATTTTGTGTGATTACGAGAATTGGTAGAAGTGCTCGTCTAATGAAACCGAAACTTGAAATCAGCGTGCCGACAATACCACCTACAACAATTGCGAGAAGCAAACCAACTAATGCCTCAGTGAGAGTTGTTAGAGCGTGTCCAAGTAAAACACCTCTAAGACGAATAGCTTCTCCCAATATCTGACTCGGTGACGGCAAAACGCCTCTGGGAACTTCCCAAAACCAAACTGCTATCTCCCAAAAAAGAATAGCCGAAATAATCACCAAAAATGAGGGCAAAATATTACTTACGTATCTCATACAACTTACTACTATCGATACCGGTCTATCTAAATTTGCTCGTCAGAGAGCTCATATCAGGGGCAATATAAGCAACTTTTATATGCGCGAGTGTCGAATCTGCACCTGAGGCTAAGGTTTCTTCAACCATTCTTCTGATCACTGTCCACGCGATGTCAGCATCACCCTCAAATGTGGTCCCTAACGCACCAATCTCATGGTGTAGTCCCGATTCCTTGAGAATAGCTATTGCCGCATCCACAAATGCATATTCATTGTCCTCAGTTCCTGATGGTTTCGGTGCAACCTGGATTTCAACGATCATGCCAAATAACCTTTCCTACTTCATTTACCCCGATAGAGAAGCGAGCCCTGAGTCAGTCATTTTGGCTGCGAGATTTGTGGCGAGATCAAAAGGCACTTAGATTTTAGGTGCAATGTCTTGCCGCTTTCCTCCGCTCGCATTACCGAGTTCAGGTTCTTGGGGTTGTTCTTGCTTGGCAAGAATCTCAGCCAGTAGTGGCCCCCCCAGCGGGAATTTTCTACTAAGGTTTTAACTATACTATAAGAAAGTCTGATCATGCGTCCTCGATTTCTCTCGATTTTCAACGGAAGGCAAGAGACCCTGAAATCATAAATATACGAGCAAAAAGTAAGTAGGTGTGCAGTGACAAACAGATCGGCGATTGTGACCGGGTCATCGGGATTTGTCGCCGGACACCTAATTGAACAACTAGTCCAAGACGGATATAGCGTCACCGGTATAGACCTAACAAAAAAAAATCAGTCGCCGACATATTGGACCGAATTTACGGAAGACTTAAGAGATTTTGAAAAAATACGATCAATTCTAAAAAAAAATAAACCCGATATAGTCTTCCATTTAGCGGCTCAAACATCTGTCGCCATATCTTCAAGAGAGCCGGTGGCCGACGTCGTTCAGAACGTTGAAGCATCTGTTGGGCTGGCTCAAATAGTCGCAGATCTTGAAACACCCCGATTCGTCTTTACGTCGACAGGTGGTGCTATGTATGGAGAAAAATCACCCCCACCATATACAGAGCAAACTGTTGAAAATCCTCAATCAATATACGGAGTATCGAAATTAGCAGTAGAAAATTATCTTCGGGTACTTGCAAACGGCTCCAACACGCAGATATCCATCATTCGACCTGCAAATATATACGGACCGGAACAAAGTCATCTAGGTGAAGCAGGGGTAGTTGCCATATTTGGAGCGCTCATGCTCGCTAATAAGGACGTAACAATATTTGGAACGGGTGAAGATACCCGTGATTACATTTTCGTAGATGATATCGTGGCGATTCTGATCAAAGCGGCTAAGGAAGATCCAGGTCTGTATCTGGCTGGAACCGGTGTTGAAACGAGTACTAATCAAATATTTAACGCACTCAAAAAAATCACCGGATATGACAAGTTACCGATATATCAACCAGCTAGATCGGGCGACGTGGCCCGATCATCTCTCTCAACTAAAAAAGCTCAACAACTATTGGGCTGGGAACCTGAAATAGATCTACAAGAGGGACTTACGAAAACAGTTACTTGGCTAAGAAATACAATTCAGCCTGAACTACTCCAAAACTAGTGGCGCGCTTGGATCTCCAGTCCACTCTGACATAGAGCCATCATAGTTTCGTACAGACTCATTCCCAAGAAGTGCCAAAATAAAATGACCAAAGGCGCCCCGTATACCAGACTGACAATAGGTTACGGTCTCGCGATCTGGATCAAGGCCAGCATCCACCAACGCACTTCTTATTTCCGCAAGTGGTTTAAATCTTCTGGCTGGTGGACCCTGCATGAGATGACGCCATTCGAGATGGATTGCTCCAGGAACTCGACCACTGCGATCGTTACCGCGTGTCTCTGTTCCTTCCCATTCAGCATCCGAACGAGTATCCCAGATAGCCGGCGCGGCATCTGAATTCACACGATCTTTTAATTCTTCAATCAAACACACCTGTTCCGACTGAACAGAGGCGCTGAATGATCCTGACTCCGGCCTTGGGCTTTTTGAAGTAATAGGTCTCCCTTCATCAAGCCAAGCATTAAAACCACCGTCAACAACCTTGACATTCGAATGACCAAAATACTGAAAAACCCACCATACACGTGCAGCATGAAGCGAAGCATTGTCGTCATAGATGACTACTGGAGTGTCATTGGACACACCCCATCGCTGAGCAAGTTTCTCAAAATCGCTCGCATCCATGACCAGATCACTCCCCCTGCCTTTTAAATAGGGATGGGGTACTCCGACCGCTCCTGGTATATGGGCACGTCTGTACGCATCTGCTTCACCCGCATCAATTAGTACAAAATCGGGACTTTCTAATTGACTGGACAACCATTCAGTTGTCACAAGCATTGAAGAATTTATATCAGTTGTCATTACATACTCCATACTGGCTTTGCGAAGCCGATCACTGTGTCATTCTAACTATCTAATCGCTAGAGCGAAGTTATTTAATTTATCACGATTTCTTCAATTTTCACCCGATGGGACCGCATCTAAAATAATAAATTCAACAAAAATATGCTGTTTGCCATCTGCGCCCGGCCTCGGCTCTAAATGAGGCGTACGTAGCGGAGTATCTCCGCCAATAGCATGACCAGCTGCAGCCCATATTTTATTACTACAGGTATCTGCAAATACACCGTGACGGGCTTGATAATTAATACTTCTACCACGAGGATCATCGGGCATCCAATTTGCCAAACAACTAGTACCCTCTATTCGAGTATCTATCGCTCGAAGAGTTCCATTTTCTAGGCCAATAACGTAGAGTGGTAAATCATCCACCTGATCAACTTGGCCAATAGCAAATCTGTCTACCGGTCCAGCATCAACGTACTTAACAACGATTTCCGTTTCATTAAATAGGCCCCAGAATACAACTCCAATAAAAAAGAGTGATGTAATAAACAAGGCCGAAGGACCCAAAGGCAACTTAGATACTTTACTCATATGTATATAACCTAGCTCGTTATTTCACTGAGTCCTAGTAACTATATTTAAAGACTGAATTTTTTCAGCCAGGACAGCTGTATCTAAAGGAAGATCAAATCCTTCTCGCAGAGTTCTTTTCAGCGCTCGTACAACATCTGGGTCGTATGCCGCCAATTGACGAGCCCATCCAATTGCAACGCCATCTAATTCTTCCTTCGAAACCACTTGATGAACAAGCCCTTTTTGACAAGCGTTTTCAGCACTGATCGGCAGACCAGAAATCGCCATAAGCGCAGCGTCCGAGCTTCTGAGATGACGAGAAATTGTTTGTGTTCCTCCAGCTGATGGAATGTAGCCGAGGGTTACTTCGGGCAAAGCAAACAAACTATCTTCTGAAGCCACCCTAAGATCACAATAAAGAGACATTTCCAATCCAGCACCGTACGTAAACCCATGCAACGCACTTATGAGTGGAATATCAAGTTTGGCCATTAATTCCCATAAATCTCGATTCAACCGAGCCTCGCGAGACTCATACAACGATGGAGAACTTCCGAATTCCGATATATCTGCTCCGGCAGAAAATCCCTTCGAACCAGCACCTCTCAGAATCGCGCACTTAGCCGTGGGGTCATCTCGCAGTAGCAGAAATATCTGCCATAGCTCATCACGCATGGCGAGATTAATGGCATTTATTCTGTCGGGGCGGTTTAATGTAACCGTGTATATGCCCAATTCATCACGATTAAGTTCGACATATGGGCCTGAATCATCCATATCTGACATAAATCAAAATCGACGTTAAGCCCAATCAGGCTTTTTGATTGGTGACACCTCAGATCGATCATGCTGACCCTGCACCTCGCTATTTATTTTTTCAGCAAGATAATTCATTAGCACGGACCCAGGCTTCATGTCGTTCTTCTGCCAATTTGTCAGCGCATACCTATCTTCCGCCGTCAAATCTAGCTCTTCCAAGCTGGTAATGACTGCCTCAAACATCTGGTGGCATTCGTCTACAGTGAATTCAACTTTCATTTATCGTACTCCTTGATATTTGTCAACTTTTCAACTAACGCTCTAGAGTCTTAATCTTTCCTCTTTGACGAATCATTCGACGAGTATTGTCATCAATGAAATTCCCAACAGCCTCATTCAAGTCGACCGCGAAGTCATTTAGACTACTCGAACCAATGTTGTGATCCCGTCTCCAACTTCGAATTAACTCCTTGCCCTCAGACGACATATCAAGATGGTCCAAGATTTGAGACGTCACCAATGCTAGAACAACATTTGTCTCATCAGTATTCAGCACAACGTTCATTGATACCCCCACTATTTGCGGCTCACGATAATGTATTGTCGTAAAGGATAGTACAGACCAGAGAAAAGAAAACCTATATCCCAAAATTGCCTGTAATTTTATTCGCGTAATGAAATCATTTACCTTGGAAGTCGGGCTGACGTTTCTGCATGAACGCGTTCACGCCCTCGGCCCGATCAGATGTCGACTGCAACAGAATTGTCAAATCTAGTTCATATCGCAGCCCTTGTGAAAGAGTCATCTCCCCGCCTCGATAAAGAGCTTCTTTTGCGGCTCTAATGGCCAAAGGACCACGACTCGAAATAGTCTTTGCCAACGCGAGTGCCTCGTCAGAGGTATTTTCTAAGACTGATGACACCAACCCAAGGCCGACGGATTCGTCTGCACTCATGAGCTCGCCTAGTAATAACACTCGAAGCGAGCTGGGACGTCCAATCGCTCGAACAAGACGCTGCCCCGCGCCACTCAAAGGCAATAAGCCATCCCTGATGCCTTGTAACCCAAACGAGGCTGCTCCACCGCATAGGCGCACGTCCGCCGATATGAAGAGCTCCATCCCAGGACCAACTGTTTTTCCGTTAGCAGTTGCTATAACTGGCTGTCTAAAACGCGATACGAGGTCAATACCGGCAACTAAATTAGAAATGTCATTCTGAATACTGGCTGCCTGAGATCCAATCGCTAGATCCCATTCAGTTCCATACCGTTCAACATTCTCTAATATCACGACATCAATATTCTCGTTATGCTCTATATTCTGTAGGGCACTAAGTAGCGACTCCGCTTCAGAAATTCCACATACGGTTGTAGCTTTGCTGAACGTTACGATTGCAATCTGATCGATGATTCTTATATCTGCACTCATAAGATGAGCGTAACGCAGTCGTACCAGAAAGTCGAAATTAGTGTCAAGGAGAAAGGATTAATCTGAGATGGATTTGAAACTCAAAGAGAGTAAAGTTGTCATCACGGGGGCATCGCGTGGTATCGGAAAATCAATAGCTTTAGCATTCGCTGCGGAAGGCGCGCACCTACTCCTCGTCGCACGAGGTCAAGAAACATTGGAACAGACAAAAAATGAATTGGATCAAACAGGCTCCTCAAAAGTCGAGATTCTGTCGTGTGATGTAACGACGACAACGGCACCGCTAGAAATTTTAAGCCATGCACAAAATCGATTGGCGGGCGTGGATATATTAGTCAACAATGCAGGTGCGACTATCCGAGATCTGGAGACTGAAGAAAACTGGCGAGCGTCGTTCGAACTTAACACTTTCGCACCCTTGTTAGTAATGGAGGCACTGAAGGACGAACTAATGAAATCTACGCACGCATCAGTAGTAAATATTTCTTCAATCTTTGGTCGAGAGTATGGTGGGCCTGCCCAATACCAGACTTCGAAAGCGGCGCAAATCGCACTATCTAATGCCTACGCACGCGATTGGATAACTGATGGGATTAGAGTGAATAATATTGCGCCAGGATCAATCGCCTTCGAAGGTGGATCCTGGGGAAACAGACTCATATCTGACCCAGAGGGAATGGCTGAATTTATTCGTACTGAAATTCCTGGTGGTAGATTTGGCAAACCTGAAGAAGTCGCAGATGCGGTCGTGTGGCTTGCCTCACCGAGAGCCTCTTGGGTGATTGGGACAACCTTGCCAGTTGACGGTGCGCAAAGCAGAAGCGGCACGTAAGCTGTTGCGCCCACGGATGCAATCAGAGAGCATGGTACTAGCAAGGGAGTCTAGTTAATGCGCTTTCAACAACGTGACCTAATCGGAATCTTATTTGCGATAGTGGCTCCGATGCTTGCAATGTGGTTGGTGCTTTCGGCTTTTGAACTTTGGGATTTTCATGACACACCGATGCTAGGCGCAGCGCTGGGTGGAGTTGCTGTGAATATTGCAATTGGTGCCGGAGTCCTTGGTGCATTTTCTCGCTTCATCACGTCATGGGATTGGATCGGTGGTTTAGCCATCACCCTGTTTGCAGCAATCGCGCTAGTTGTAGTGTTGCAGCGCATCGGTCACGGATCCGGTTTACCTGCAAACCTCGTAAAAATACTTTGTGTTTTCCTGTTCCTTGGACTGAATATAAACATCATTCTGCAGCTAGTGAAAAATGGAATCGATCCTTGGCTTCTTCGAAAATCCAGTGCGCCGTCTGAATAGAAAAATCTGTTGATAGAGTACGAAAAATCATCATGCCACTAACACCAATGAGTAGTCGACTGGTTCTCCTACATCTTTTGGCCGCATGGATGAGTGAAAAATTCTACAGAACCTTTCGGCCTGCGGATGAGCTCGTTACGAATGATGACAAGATTGGATTTGACGCAATCCTCACCCAACGAAACCGGACTATCGGAGTTTTCATCGCCGAACTGTGGGGCCAGCCTGAAAATGCAACAACTGATCAACTAAGTAACTTACTTGCCGACGATATGCTCTCCGATGACAGTATCGAAAACGGAGCATATGCAGTTTGGATCCCTCCGAAGGTCCAACTGCCATCTACTGAACCATATTTATCTGAACTAAGACTGCAACTCGTGAGAGGGATGCGGGGCATTCCAATTGATGAGCGAAGAGAAATCAGGATACCTCGATCGGTAACATTAGCCAAACTTGAAAATACTGGTGCCTATATGTCCGTTGCAGGGGGCTTTTCTACGGAATGGCTTGCCCTGTCGGAAGGTGTTCAGGGATCGTTTCATCTAGATTCTCATAAAATATCCAGATTGCCAAAAGAGCGAGCAGAAGTAGAATCGATGATGACTCAGATACGTGATAGAGCAATGCTACTCCGTGAAGGTGAACTCACCGAGTTAGATATATTTGATCACTGGACTATCTCACACTTGCCTGAAACACTAAACCCAGGAGTTGCTGTTATCTGGCCGCCACCTGAACTAGATCCTAATGATGGAACCCCAGTGCGAAGGGATCTTCGACGAGTGCTGAAACGTGTACAACAGGCAGATATGTCAAAGGCGGATATGAAAGTCTTGGTAGTCACAACTGCCGCGACTCATATCGATCAGGAGCTGGTCACCACTGCAATAAAAGGTATGAGTCCCGCTACATATGGGATGCTGGATCTTGTCGTAGTCGTTGCAGATGGAGAGTTACGGCAGGTCCTACAACCTCGGGCACTTCCTTGGAGTACGAGCTGAACTCCTAAACAAAATCTTGATATACCGACGCCTCGAATTTTTCGAAAAGAGCTAGTGCAGACACGTCCATCCATGGTCGGAGTTGGGAGAGAAAGACACCTCCGATATCTTTCTCATGGTCTATCCAGAAATATGTATTAAATATACCGGACCAACTCAGCGAGCCGGGGGATCGTCCGGTCGGCGTCTTATTCTCATTGATCTGGAAGGTAAGTCCCCATGTCTTCTCTAAACCAGGGAAAAATTCGGCGTCATTCGCAACACTTTTGTTAGTTGAGATCAGCATCTCTACACGGTTAGCTCCCATCGCATTGCGTGTCATCAGTTCAATGGTGCCAGGCTCAAATAGTTGTGAATCAGGTGCCCTGCCATCATTCAGAATCATCCGAATAAATTTCATATAGTCACTAACGGTCGAATACAGACCACCTCCGCCACCCCAATACTCTCGATTAGATGCAATAACATGCTCGTTTGCTTGAAATCCCTTATTTGCTTGAGGGGTATGCACCGATGTCATTCTGGATTTCATTTCATCCGATGGAAAGTATGTCGTGTCAAACATCTCCAATGGCTCAGTGATATGAGCCCTAATATATTCATGAAGAGTGACGCCGGTTACTTCTTCAAGTATCAAACCTGCCCAATCCATACTGACCCCATAACCCCACTTCTCACCTGGATCAAAGACCAAAGGCACTTCCAGCGCTTTCTTCATCCCAGTAGACATCCGAGGATGGCCCGTAGTTGATATATATTGTTCTAAGAGAGCATTACACCAATCCGAGCTGAAACCAGAAGTATGCGTTAATAAATGACGCAATGTTAATGGGCGCTTTGGCGATCTACTGATCACGTTCCCAGCTTCATCAAACCTCACTAATACTTTGACTTCGCCCAGATACGGAAGAATCTCGCTAGCAGGCGTATCCAAGTCTAAAATATTCTTCTCTACGAGCTGCATTACTGCAGCCCCTGCAATAGGTTTCGTCATCGAGGCGATGTTAAAAACAGTATCAACTGTCATTGGAGCAAATGTACGAGTTGAGCGTACGCCGAAGCCAGCCTCATATTGAGTGGATTCACCCGAAGTCACTCCAACTACAACTCCGGGAATCGTCCCCATATTAAGTGAGTCTGTGAGATCTCTCTCAAATTGCTTCGGCATCTAAACCGCCAAAAAAAGCTTAGCCATCCGATCGAGACATCATTGTAGAGTAACCGCCAAATGCAACAGTCGTGGCTCTGGCATGCTCTTCAACATGAACGTTAATGCAAGATGGTTTCCCGCTCTCAGCAGCTCGCTCCAAAGCATTGTGCAAGTCATTCGGATCAGTAACTAACTCTCCGTATCCACCAAGTGCCTCAACCACTTTGTGATATTGCTGGTCGAAACCCAAACTTCTACCAGGTGTCGTGTTTTCACCACCGGTCCAACCGCCGTTATTACTAACCACTGCAATCACCGGAAGATTATGACGAACCATCGTATCGAATTCCTGGATATTCATTAAAAATGATCCGTCACCGACAAACGCAACAACCTGACGGCCGGGTGCGGCCACTTGGGCACCCATTGCAAAAGGTATACCCACACCCATGCAGCCGTTTGGTCCAGAGTTTAATCTTGCACCCTCAACAAATGAAGGAATCCATTGTCTTCCAAAGTTAAGTGTCTCCATCCCATCAACTGAAATAATTGCATCCCTGTCAACGAAATTGACTATCTCCTCAGCTACCCTCAGTGGATGTATCGGCGTCTGATCACTTTCGGCTGACATCCGGCTCTGCTCACGCTTTCGGTCGTCAAGCTCGGCCAATTGTGCTCGCCAATTATCTGAAGTCCCAATGCCTGCATCTTTTGCTGCCGCCGTTAACTTGGCGAGTGCAATGCGCGCATCTGCCGCTATGGGAACATCAACTGGACGATTGTGTCCAAGTTCGCTTGCATCCACATCAATATGAATTACCTTTACATCAGGCGCAAATCTCGGCGCATGTCCAAACGAAATAATAAAGTTAAATCGAGTACCTACGACCACAATTACATCTGCCTCACGGAATGCTTGCCCACGAGCTCCCAAATAAGCCAAATCATGATCTTCAGGCACAACACCTCGAGCCTGAGGGGTAGTAAAAAATGGAATCTGGGTGGCTTCTACAAACTCTCGTAGTTGATCACCAGCTGCTGACCAAAACACGCCTGAGCCGGCAATTACGACAGGTCTTTCCGCTTTGGAGAGAAGCTCGATGGCTTTCTCTATCTCGCCTTCATCAGGATAGGGTCGAGGAGCCGGCGTCCCTCCTTTTGGAAACCATACGGATTCCTTTTCAACTCTCCCATAAAGAACCTCGCCTGGGAGATCAAGATATGTCGGACCTGGTTTACCGGTAATCGCTTTTCGACGAGCCATATTGAAATATTCTGGGAGTCGATCGGTATGATTTACTCGACCAGCCCATCTCGTGACAGGGCGCGCCATGGCTAACTGGTCATACTCCTGAAATGCATCTGTGTCATGTGCTCGCAACGACGCAGATCCCCCGAGCGCAATCATGGGAACACAGTCGAGATATGCGTTCGCCATACCAGTCAATAAATTCGTCGTCGCTGGTCCTGACGCTGCCAAACAGACGCCTGGCTGACGTTTGACCCTTGCGTACCCGTGAGCCGCAAATGATGCTCCTTGCTCGTGTCGACAGTCAATAGTTCTTATCCCTTGGTCGGCAGCAAATCCGGCTACCTCAATAATGGGGCCACCCATTATATAAAAAAGGTCTTCGACCCCTTCATCTCTCATTTGCCGTGCTAATAACTCAGAACCACTAATTCCGTCGGGAGCAGTACTCATAATCTAATTCCTCCACCTATTATATATTTTCAAGATGGTAGCTCCGAACGCTCTACCTGTGTTGTTCCAAAAAAAATCATCATGATTAAGCGAAGTTTTCTAACTTATCCTGTATAACTCCTGTTCGTTTAAGATGGTCAATTTCAGCCTGACTCAAGCCAGCAATCTCCCGAGAAATTTCGACGGTATGCTCTCCAAAAAGTGGTGCCGGTCGCTGAATCTGGGGCTTAGTCGAGCTGAATTTCCAGGGAAAACCGTCCCAGCGAAAATGCCCGACATCCGGATGCACAATATCAACAAAATAGTCTCGATCAAATAGATGTGGATCAGATACTATTTCCCAGTTCTGCAGAACGGGGCCGGCACTTACCCCTCCAGCTTGCAAAAGTCTAGTAGCTTCATTGTGATTGAACTGGGAGGTCCACGACAAAATCAATTTGTTGATTTCGGCATGAGATTCTTTACGCATAGATAAATTCGCAAACTTTGAGATGTAAACTGAACTTAGCTCGTCCTCGAAAATAACATTACATAAATTTACCCAGTCAACATCAGTTTGGCATACGATTGCAATCCAACAATCTTCACCCACTGTTGGATACACCCCTTGGGGCGCCCACCTACTTGATTCATTGGCGACCGGGGTCATTATTTCATCGCGGATCTGAAAGTTCATAATTGATTCTGTATTGAATATAATTCCAGATTCTTGAAGTGACATATCGATAAACCGGCCGTTTTTACTATCAAACCCGCTATCCCGAGAAAAAAGTGATGCAACAAGGCCAATCGCCCCATGGGTGCCACAGATGGGGTCAGCATAATAGGAGCCTGATGAAAAAAGCGAGTCTTCAGAATATCCGAGCCTTGCGACAAATCCGCTCGAAGCCTCAATATTTGAACCATATGCCAAATATTGCATTTCTGGGCCACCTAACCCCATACCCGACATCGAACACATTATTAATTTTTCATTGCGATTACGAAGATTCTCGTAATCAAGCCCAAGACTTGGGAACACTCGAGCACTGTTATTTTCAAGCACAATATCAGACTTTTCCACGAGATCTAAAAATAAATTGCGACCCTCTGGATCAGATAAATCGACTCCAAGATCACGCTTATTTCGGTTCAGTAGGTTGAAATAGCCGGCGCGGTTGTGAGCGGTGTCCCAACCTTGTTGCCCGGGATAGGTCACAGCTCTAGTAGCTGGCTTCTTCGCAACTTCAATTTTTATGACATCTGCACCCAAATCGCCAAGATGCCTTCCAGTTAGAGGACCTGCCCAATTAGCAGTAATCTCAAGAACACGTACGCCGGACAAGGGAAGTTCAAGAGAGCCCTCAGGCTTACTATGAACTCTGGGCAAGCGCTCCTGTAGTTCTAAATCCTGATGCTCACCCAGGTGAGGAGCACGCCATACTGGTCCCAGTTCCACATCGCTGAAATTCCAGGGCGGACCAGGTATCTCAATTTTACCTACAGGCGAATCAACTGTTCGCCAAAATTCTCTTGCGCGAAGCTGCTGACTGTTTCCTAGGTCCTCAGCATCATTAACTGGAGTGACGGCAATCCTGAGCGCTTGAGCTTCGTGATAAATATCCTGCTTCTTCTTATTTTTTGCCCAGTCCGCAAAAGCTGCTCGATATTCTGGAACTGCATCTCGAAATTCAAGCATTGAATCAAGCCGAGGATCATCAATCAAATCTGTTCGCTCAATCATTGCAAAAAATTGAGGATCCGGACGAGGCATCCAAAATACATGCCCATCTAGACATTTTGTGATCCACGTCTCTTTTCGAGATTGAATTATTCCCTCGTGAGTCCATGAACTTGTGAGCCATGAATGGGCATTAAGCATACTTTCAAAAGTCGAGACCTCAACTGTCTGGCCTTGGCCTGTCTTCAACGAATGATATGCGCCTACCATTGCCCCAAACGCAAGTTGCATCCCTGCATGAAATTCAGCCTGAAATCCAGGGGCTAGCAATGGCTCCCGCTCAGGATCCCCTGAGAAATACATATAGCCACCCATTGCATAGTCAACTATTTCACTCGAAGATCTATCCGAATAGGGGCCGTCCACCCCAAAAGGTGTATGAACACCTAACACTAATTCTGGATTCGTATCTCTGAGAGCGATATGCCGTTCTAACAGAGTTCTGTCAAGCTTCGTTGAACGTGACAACAGCACAATATCAACAGCAGACGCTAATTTATCGAACTGATCAACCTCAACGGACTGCTGAAAATCGATAACGATCGATTCTTTGCCGGCGTCGAGCGCCAAGTGCAATCCTCCAGCCTCAATATCACCGAGTGCAGCGGGAGGGAAAGGGCCAAGTGTTCTCAGTCCAACACCGGTCTTATCTTCCACTTTAATAACACGTGCGCCAAGATCACCAAGCAGTCGACTCGCATATGCCCCAGCGACTCCGTCAGATATTTCGAGTACCCGTAGTTCCGACAACGGTCTCTTATCTGAATTACGGCTTAGATGTGACATAGACGTTCCGAGTCCAGTGGTTATCGAGCCGTGTATCCACCATCAATAGGCAGAGCAATTCCGGTCACAAAAGAGGCGTCTGCACTTGCGAGAAAAGCTGCAGCTGAGGCAATTTCCTCTGGCTCACCCAGGCGTCCCATCGGGTGCAAGCTTTCTAAAAATTCTTGGCCACCCTCTCGATCGCGCATACCTGCAGTCATCGGTGTAAAAATGTAACCTGGGCACAATGCGTTCACTCTAACATTCTGCTTGCCGTATATCACTGCGAATTGGCGAGTAAGACCCACGACCCCATGCTTAGCTGCCGTGTACGCCCCAGGACCATCGCTGGGATTAATATCGGCAGGTATTACTGCACCCGAACCCCC
>MDSW01144376.1_pt1 | contig 16794 bp, 12 predicted proteins | sample 811171 | NCBI WGS metagenome assembly MDSW01 (sample SAMN05326641, study PRJNA326480) | marine metagenome | isolation source: seawater | place: Atlantic Ocean: North West | collected 2012
ATTCAAAATTTGATGTTAATAACGAAAGAATATACTTACTATTTTTCATTTTTTTTTCACTTATACTAATATTTGCTATTAAGATTATAAATATTTCTTTACAAGAACCAATAAAAAAATATTCAGCTCATAATTCGCAAAGTGTAAATTTCTTCAGAAATGACATAACCGATAGAAATGGAATTTTATTAGCTAGAAATATTAAAGTTTACAATGCAGCAGTAAGACCTGAACTAATAAAAGATAAAAAGAAGTTTTTAATAAAATTAAAATTGATTTATCCTGATATTGATAAAAACTACATAAATAAAAAATTTAAAAAAAATAAATACTTTTATTTAAAAAAAAATATTTCTGAGGAAGAGCGATTGAAATTATGGAGTCTTGGTGAAAAAGGGATTTTGTTTGAAAAATCTCAAACAAGAATCTATCCTCATAAAAATTTATTTAGCCATGTTATTGGTCAAACAGACTCTGATAACTTTGGAATTTCAGGTATAGAAAAAACTTTTGATAAAAAACTAAGATCAAAAAATATTTCTTTAGTCACGACTTTGGATACGAATATTCAATTTTTAATAAGAGAAGAACTTATTAAATTTCAAAAAGTTTTTAAAAGTTATGGAAGTGCTGCAATATTAATGGATATAAACAACGGTGAAATTTTATCTATGGTATCCTTACCAGATTATGACCTTAATAAGAGAAAAAATATAGATGATCCCAAATACATTAATCGAGCTACAAAAGGTGTATATGAATTTGGATCAGTATTTAAAACATTTACTGTTGCTAATGCTCTTAACGAAGGTTTAATTGAAATTGACACTGAATTTAGAAATCTACCAAAAAAAATTAAATGTGCAGGGAGATCAATAGCCGAATATGATGAAAAGATACCATCTAATTTAACTGCTGAACAAATTCTTATTAGATCAGGTAATATTGGATCTGTAAGAATTGCTCAAAAAGTTGGAAGTATTAAAATGAGAAATTTTCTTAATAATATAGGCGTACTAAATAAAATAGAATTTGACTTAGAAGAAGTTGGATCACCTTTATCTTTAAAATGGGGCAAGTGCAAATTGGCAACTGCTTCTTTTGGACATGGTATAACAACTACACTTATTCAATTAGCAAAAGGATACTCAATAATATCTAATGGTGGATCATATATTAAACCAAAATTAGTCAAAAAAGAAAATTCCAAATTTGAAAAAAATATTTTAAGCAAAGATGTTTCAAAAAAAATTAATTCTGCTCTAAGAAAAATAGTTGTTAATAAAGAAGGAACAGCAAATTTTGCAAATATAAAAGGTTATGAAGTTGGTGGAAAAACTGGTACTGCCCAAAAATCACTTAATGGCTTATACACAAAAAATAAAATCAATACTTTTGTTGCTATTTTTCCAACCTCAAAACCAAAATATATTTTGAGTGTTTTATTAGATGAGCCAAAACCAAATAAAGATTATATCTATCACTATAAAGATGGTAGCGGATGGAAGTTAAGGGGAACCCCTTATAATACTGCTGGTTGGACCACTGTTGAAATAGCTGGCAAAATAATAGAAAAAATTGGACCTATTTTAGCCATAAATAAAATTGATTTTAGCGACAACTATGTTGTTAAAAAAATTAATTAAAGATAAAGCCTCTTATTTTCCTTTTAGGAAGATAAAAGGTATTTCGTTTGATAGCAGAAAAACAAAAAGAGGAGATATTTTTGTTGCTATTAAAGGTAGTAAATTTAATGGAGATAATTTCATAAACGAAGCTCTGTCAAAGGGTGCTTCGTATATTGTTCACTCAAATAGTTTAAAAAAAAAATATAAAGCGAACTATTTACAAGTAAGAGATACTCGAGAAACATTAGCTTATTTATGTTCAAAATTGTTTCAAAAAAAACCAAAGAATTTAATTGCAGTTACTGGTACTAATGGAAAGACATCTGTTTCAGATTTTTTTTATCAAATATTTAAAAATCAAAAAAAAAAGGCAGGATATATTGGTACACTTGGTTTAAAAAAAAATGATAATTTAGAAAAGAGAGATCTTACAACTTCGGACTCATTAAGTTTACATAAAGATTTAGAAGAAATGAAAAATTCTAATATCGATAATGTAATTATAGAGGCATCTAGTCATGGTTTAAAACAAAAAAGATTAAGTTTTTTAAAAATAAAAGCAGGTATTTTTACAAATTTAAGCCATGATCATCTTGATTATCATAAAAATATGAAAAGTTATCTTTCATCAAAATTAATACTTTTTAAAGATATATTAAAAAAGAGTGATACTATAATTACTGACTCAGATATTAAACAGTATAGTCTACTAAAAAAAATAAAAAATAAAAAAAAACTAAAAATTGATTTAATTGGATCAAAAAGTAATATTTTTAAAATTTTAAATCACAAAATTTATGAAAGTTATCAGAGCATTGAAATAAAATATAAAAATAAAATACATAAACTTAAAATAAATTTGTATGGTTCAATACAAATAAAAAATTTATTAATGGCAGTTTTGGCGGCCAAAACATGTGGTTTAAAAATAAATGATATTTTTCTTAACATAAAAAAAATAAAAAGTGTAAATGGAAGACTGCAATTAGTAAAAAAATATAAAAATAATACAAAAGTATTTATTGATTACGCTCATACACCTGCGGCATTAGAAAATGCAATTATGTCCCTGCAAGAACATTTTAAAAAAAAAATTACTTTAATTTTTGGTTGTGGCGGGGACAGAGATAAGCATAAAAGAATATTAATGGGTAAAATTGCTAAGCAATATTGCGACAAGGTTTATGTTACAGATGATAATCCTAGAAATGAAAATCCAAAAAAAATTAGAAAAGAAATATTAAAAGGTTTAAAAGGTTCAAATAGTAAAGAAATTCCAAATAGAGCCAAAGCTATTAAATTTGCTTTACAGAATTCAGAACCTCACGAAATAATTTTAATTGCAGGTAAGGGTCATGAAGACTACCAAGATTTTGGAAAAAGAAAGATCTTTTTTAGCGATAGAGAAGTGATAAAAAAATTTAAATTACCAAAAAAATTAAATAATAGAAAATATAATGTTATGAAACATAATTCAAAAATTATGAAAAAAATTTTTCAAAATAAAAATGAAGAATATTTATTTGAGGGTATTTCTATTAATTCAAAAAAAGTTAAAAAATCAAATTTATTTATTGCTATAAAAGGAAAAAATAATGATGGTCACAATTTTTTATCTGAGGTTTCAAAAAAAGGAATTAAATATTTAGTTGTTTCAAAAAGTTTTAAAAATAAGTTAAATTTTTTAAAAGTTAAAAATACAAAAGTTTTTTTGAATAAATTTGCTAAAATTCAAAGAAATTTATCACAATCAAAATTTATAGGAATCACAGGAAGCTCTGGAAAAACGACTGTCAAAACTATGATAGGAAATTTATTAAATATCTATAATAAAACTTTCTTCTCCCCAAGTTCTTATAATAATCATTTTGGTGTTCCTTTAAGTTTATGCAATATGAATATTTTTCATAAGTTTGGTGTTTTTGAAATTGGTATGAATAAACCCAAAGAAATATTTAATCTCGCTGATATAGTAAAACCCCATATAGGAATAATAACTAACATATCTGAGGCACATTTAGAAAATTTTAAAAATATTAATGGTATTGCTAAAGCAAAAAGTGAAATTATTTATAAAATTCAAAAAGGTGGTTCGGTAATTTTAAATAGAGATGATAAATTTTTTAATTACCATAGTAAAATTGCTCGAAACAATAAAATCCGGGTAATATCATTTGGGTATTCTCCAAAATCAAATATAAGAGTCAAAAGTATAAAAAATATTAAAAAAAGTTACCAATTAATATTAATTTGTGAGAATAGAAAAATTAAACTTACATTAGGAAACAACAACAGAAATCATATTATGAATATTATGTGTAGTATAGCAGTCATACATGAATTAGGTCTTGATTTTAATAAAATTAATAATTTTTTCAAAAATTATAGTAACCTCGGGGGTAGAGGAAAAATTCACAAAGTAAGAAAGTTCAAAAAAAACTTTTTTTTAGTAGACGAAAGTTACAATGCAAATCCTTTATCTGTAAAGTCTGCAATTGAAAATTTTAAAAATATTAGAAAGAAAGGAAAAAGAAAATACTTTCTTTTTGGAGACATGTTAGAGCTTGGTAAAAAATCAATTTTTTATCACAAACAGGTATCTAACCTAATTAATAAAAGTGATATTGACAAAACATTCGTTTTTGGAAAGAATTCAGTAAAAACTTTTGATTCACTTAAACAAAATAAAAAAGGCTTAATTATAAAAAATTTACAAAATTTTTATACCAGTATTCCAAAAATTTTAAAAAATGGAGACTATCTGATGATAAAAGGTTCTAATGCAACTAAACTTCATGAAGTATCAAAAAAGATTTTAGGAGATAAAAATGCTTTATAGCCTTTTAACATCTTTAGTTGATAGTTTTTCTTTTTTAAATGTATTTAAATATATTACTTTTAGAATTGGTTTATCAGTGGTGACTTCACTAATAATAATATTTTTAATTGGAAGTCCATTAATCAAGTATTTTGCAAAAAAACAAATCACTGGCCCAATTAGACATGACGGACCAATAGATCACATAATAAAAAAAACAGGTACACCAACTATGGGTGGGTTAATGATATTGATTGGTATAATTATAAGTACTTTAATGTGGGCAGATCTTAAAAATTTTTATATTTGGATCGTGTTATTTGTATGTACAAGTCTTGGCATGTTAGGTTTCATTGATGATTATTTTAAAATTAAATATAAAAATTCAATTGGCATAAATGCTAAAGCCAAATTTTTTTGGCAGTTAATCATATCACTAATTGCTATTTTGTCTTTAATATATCTTTCAGATCACCAATCTATAACAAATTTATATTTTCCTTTTTTTAAAAATATAGTTTTGCACATGGGATTATTTTTTTTACCATTTGGTATATTTGTAATTATTGGTTCCTCAAATGCTGTCAATCTAACAGACGGCCTAGATGGACTTGCAACAGTTCCAGTTATGTTGGTAGCTCTATCTTTTTCATTAATATGTTATGTAGTTGGAAATACAATTTTTTCAGAGTATTTACAAATTCAATATATTTCTAATGTTGGCGAGTTATCAATTTTTTGTGGTTCGATCGTAGGCTCCTGTTTGGGATTTCTTTGGTACAATGCTCCACCTGCGAAAATTTTTATGGGTGATACAGGATCTTTATCGCTTGGCGGATCGGTTGCTTCTGTGGCAATAATAGTTAAGCATGAAATTGTATTAGCTATAATCGGTGGTTTATTTGTTTTAGAAACGGTGTCAGTTATCATTCAGGTAATTTCTTTTAAATTAACCGGCAAAAGGGTATTTATGATGGCGCCAATTCATCATCATTTTGAAAAAAAAGGATGGGCAGAGTCAACAGTTGTTATCAGATTTTGGATAATTGCTATTATTCTGGCTTTGGTTGGACTAGCTACCTTAAAATTACGTTAAATATAAATGAAATCCCAAATCAAATTAAACGAGAAAAGTTTTGCTATATACGGCTTAGGAAAAACTGGTGTTTCAGTTATTGATTATTTAAACAAACTTAGTTTAAAAAACTATATAATTTGGGATGATAATAAAAATTTAAAAAAAAAATGGAAGCTTAACAAAAAAAAAGAAAAAAACTTTTTTAGGTTACTGAATTATGTTGATTTCATAATAATCAGCCCTGGAATTAATATAACTAAAACTAAATATAAAAAAATTCTTATTAAGAATAAGAATAAAATAATAACAGACCTTGATTTATTTTATATCCAAAATCCATATTTAAAATCAGTAATGGTAACCGGATCTAATGGCAAATCAACAACATGTAAAATTCTGGAGTATTTACTAAATAAAAATAAAATTAATGCTGTTTTGGGTGGTAATATTGGCAAACCAGTTTTAAGTATCAATCTTAAAAAAAAACCATTGGTTATAATTGAGGCTTCATCTTTTCAATTAGCATATTCAAAATTTATTAAACCCAATTATGCTATTTTAACAAACATTTCAAAGGACCATATTGATTGGCATGGATCCTTATCAAAATATATTAAGGCAAAATTAAAGATTTTTGAAAATCAAAATTCTAAAGATTATGCTTTTATAAACAGTAAGAAAATTTTTAAAAAATATAAAGAAAAAAATTATTCAGGAAAAACAATTATTGTTAATATTAGAAATTTTGAAAAAATAAAAAAAAAATTAAAAAATAACTTTTTCAATTTTTATATTAATAAAGAAAATTTAAGTTATATCATGGCTTTATCAAAAATATTTGAAATTAAGGAAAAAAAGCTCATTGAATCAATTAACTCTTTTAAAGGTTTGTCACATAGACATGAAATTTTTTTAAAAAAAGGTAATAAGACTTTTATAAACGACTCAAAAGCCACTAGCTTTTCGGCTTGTGAACTTGCACTAAAAAATAATGAAAATATTTATTGGATATTAGGCGGTATGCCAAAACATGGAGATAAATTTAATATTTCGAAATTCAAAAAAAAAATTATTAAAACTTATATTATTGGTAATTATATGAAAACTTTTAAAAATTATTTACAAAACAAAGTTAAAATACAATCATCAGGAACCTTAAAGAACGCAATTATATCTAATTTGAAAGATATTCAAAATATTAAAGAAAAAAAAATTACAATTTTACTAAGTCCTGCAAGTGCATCTTATGATCAATTTAAAAATTTTGAAGAAAGAGGAAATGAGTTTAAAAGACTTATTAAAATTTATGCAAGAAAAATACTCTGAAAAATCAAAATTTAATTTCTTTAAAACAAAGAATTTCTTTAGAAATTTAGACAAACAAATATTTTTAAGTTTTGTCTTGCTTTTTTTACTTGGTTTATTTTTTTCATTTTCATCAACATCTTTTATAGCCGATGAAAGACTAAATAAAGACTACTATTTTTTTTTTCAAAAACATTTATTATATGCATTATTATCATTTTCAATAATGTTTTTAATTTCTGTTCTAGATACGAATTTTTTAAATAAAACATTATTTCCAATCTTTTTTATTTTTTTAATATCAATGTTTTTGATCCCTTTTATTGGCGTAGAAGTAAAAGGTGCAAAAAGGTGGTTAAATCTTTACCTGTTTAGTTTTCAACCAATTGAATTTATCAAACCATTTTTTATTCTAACTATTGCTCAGATAATAAGCACAAATTTTATAAAAAATTTAAAAGTTTCATATTTTATATCTTTTTTATTACTTTTGCTAATAGTTACCTTGTTAGTTTTACAACCTGATTTAGGACAATCAGTGCTAATCGTTGCTGGATGGATATCAATAATTTTCTTATCAGGTTTTAACATTTATTTTCTTTTTTTTATTCTTCTAATTATTTTATTTGTTTTAGCTGGTTTGGTTTTTATTCTGCCTGAAAGATTTGACTATATAATTTCAAGGATTTTAATGTTCCTTAACCCTGAAAAAGGAGGAAATTTTCAATCGTCTAAAGCTATTGAGGCTATTAGGGAGGGCAGCTTAAAGGGACAAGGTATGGGAGAAGGAATTTTGAAAGACAGTGTACCAGAAGCTCATACTGATTATGTAATTGCAGTAATAAGTGAAGAGTTCGGATCAATAGTGTCCATTATGATAATTTTAATATTTTTATTTATTGCTTTTAGAGTTGTTAAAAGGGTTATAAGTTTAAGTAATAATTTTTATAAATTAGGATTAAGTGGACTTATTTCAATATTAATTTTTCAAACGTTTATACACATCGGAGTTAATGCTAATCTCTTACCTACAACTGGAATGACTCTTCCTTTCCTAAGTTATGGAGGGTCCTCATTATTGTCTAGCGGAATAATTGCAGGAATTATTTTAAATTATACCTCTAGAGGATTGAAAGAATAATTAATATGGATAAAAATAAAATTATAATTGGAACAGGTGGGACAGGTGGTCATATTTTTCCAGCTGAAAGCCTTTATGAAAAATTAAAAGAAAAATTTAATGTTGAAATAATTACTGATAAAAGAGGATTTCAATTTTTAAAGCAAAAAAATAGTATAAAAGTAATAGATACAGTCTCAATCCCAAAAAAAAATATTTTAAAAATTATACCCAATATAATTAAAATTTTAATTTCAATAATAAATTCTTATTTATTTATCAAAAAGTCAAAACCATGTTTAGTTTTAGGTATGGGCGGCTATTCGTCATTTCCAACCTGTGTCGCTTCCTTTTTGTTAAAAATTCCAGTAATAATTTATGAAAATAATTTAGTTTTAGGAAGAGCAAACAAGGTTCTTCTTCCATTTGTAAAAAAAATTATAATATCAAATAAAAACATATCAGGAATTCCCAAAAAATTTGAAAAAAAAATTTTCTTCTCTGGGTATTTCTTAAGAAAAGAAATTTTTAACGTAAAAAGAGAAAGCAGTAATTATAAAAAAGACGAACTTAAAATTTTGATTTTAGGGGGCAGTCAATCTGCCAAAGTTTTCGGAGATTTAATTCCGAAAATTATTTTAAATTGTTATAAAAATAATTTTAAATTAAAAGTTTTTCAACAATGTTTAGAAAAACAAATTTCCAGAATTAAAACATTATATAATGAAAATAATATTGATTTCAAACTTTTCACATTTTCCGAAAACCTAATTGAGTTTTATAAAAATGCAGATTTTGCAATTACTAGATCCGGGGCATCATCAATTGCAGAACTTGCAAACTTAAAAATACCTTTCGTGGCAATACCTCTACCTTCTTCTGCTGATCAACATCAATATAAAAATGCATTAGATTTCAAAAATAAAGGTTTTTGTTTTCTTCTGGAGGAAAAATTTATTCATTCAAAATTATTTGATATTTTAAATGATTTAAATAAAAATAGGGAAAAATTAAATTTAATAAAAAATAAAATGCAAAATCATTCTGATATCAATGTTTTAACAGAAGTAACTAATTTTATTGTAAAATTTTTAAATGAAAAAAATTAATATAGGGTTTAAAGAAAAAATCCATTTTATTGGTATAGGAGGAATTGGTATGAGTGGGTTAGCTCAAGTAATGAATAAAATGGGATTTGATATTCAAGGAAGCGATATATCTAAAAATAGAAATGTAGAAAGATGTAAAAAATTAAAAATTAAAGTATTTTCTAAACATAAAGCGAAAAATGTAAGCAAGGTATCAATAATTGTTAAGTCCTCAGCTATAAAAGATAACAATCCTGAAATTAAAGAGGCCCAAAAAAGAAAAATTAAAATTATAAAAAGAGCTGAAATGCTGGGACATGTTGTTTCATTAAAAAAAAATATAATTATTACTGGATCACATGGTAAAACGACAACTACTTCACTGGTAGCAAAAATTTTGTCTGAGGGAAATTTAGATCCAACTATTGTAAATGGAGGAGTAGTAAATTCATTGGGTGGTAGTGCAAAGCTTGGAAAAGGTGACTGGTCAGTATTAGAAGCAGACGAGTCAGATGGTAGCTTTCTTAATTTACCGATAAATTATTCCATTGTTACAAATCTGGATAAAGAGCACTTAGATTTTTATAAAAATTTCCAAAACCTTAAAAAATCTTTTGAAAAATTTATTAATAAAACGCCAGCTTTTGGAAAATGCTTTATAAATTTAGATGATATAGAATTAAAAAGGATTACAAGTAAAATGAGTAATAAAAACTTTTTTACTTACGGATTTAATAAAAATTCAAATTATAAAATATTTAATACAGTATATAAAAGAAGTTACTCAATCTTTAATTTAAAAGTATCTACTCCACTTTTTAAAAATAAGTTGATTAAAAATATAAAAGTCAACCTTATCGGATCACATAATATATTAAATGCAGCAGCGGCCGTTGCTCTTACCGATTATATTGGAGTAAATATTAAGGTAATTAAAAGATCATTAAAAAACTTTGCTGGTATACAAAGAAGAATGACAAAAGTTTTAAAACATCGTCAAAACGATTTTTTCGATGATTATGCTCATCATCCAACAGAAATTGTGTCAGTTTTAGATGGTATAAAAAAAACTAATTCAAACAGGAAAATAATATCAGTTTTTCAACCTCATAGATACTCTAGATTAAAATTATTAAAAAAAGAGTTTTCAAGGTCATTTAGGAATTCAGATATATTATTATTATGCCCTGTTTTCTCAGCAGGTGAAAAAATTGATAAAAGCTATAAAGAGAAAGACTTTGCAAAATTAATATCAATCAATTCAAATGTTCAGGTAGTTTTGATAAAAAACCAAGAAAACCTTAATAAATTTTTAAAAAAAAATTTATTAAGTAATGAATTAGTTATAGGAATGGGAGCGGGGTCAATATCAAAATGGATGAGAGAGATAGTTTTATAAAATGAAATTTGTTTTTAAAAATGAAAAATTATCAAAGTATAGTTGGTTTAATTTAGGTGGACCAGCTAAATTGTTCTACAAAATCAATTCCACAGACGATCTTAAGAAAATTTTTAGTTTAAATAATAATTTAAATTTTCATATTTTGGGTGCAGGTTCAAACACTCTATTTAGAGATGGCGGTTTTGATGGAGCAATTATAAAATTAGGAAAAGAATTTTCTTTTATTAAACTAATTAATGAAGATAAAATTGAGGTTGGAGCTTCGACAATGGATAAAAAAATTTCAGATTTTGCATGTGAAAACTCTATTACAGGTTTTGAATTTCTTTCTTGTATTCCCGGTTGCATTGGGGGCTCAATAATGATGAATAGTGGTTGCTATGGTGAAGAAATTTCTAATATTTTTTTATCTATGAAGGCAATGAATTTAAATGGAAAAATTATTAATTTAAATAAATATGATATTAATTTTTTTTATAGAGGGAATAATATTGAACAAAAATTAATAATTTTAAGCGCAATATTAAAAGGAAAAAAATCTAATAAAAATCAAGTTCTAGAGAAGACGGCTAGATTTATAAAGAAAAAAAAAGAAAGCCAGCCTACTCAAGTTAAAACATGTGGCAGTACTTTTAAAAATCCTGAAAATAAAAAGGCTTGGGAACTTATAAAATTTTCTCAATGCTCAAATTTATCAGTGGGTGATGCATATATTTCAGAAAAACATAATAATTTTTTTATTAACAAAGGTAAAGCAACAGCCTCTGAAATTGAAGAATTGATAAATAAAGTTAAGGAGAAAGTTTATAAAAAAACAGGAACAAAATTAGAGTTAGAAATTAAAATTATTGGCAAACCTTTAATATGAATAGAAAAAAAATTTTAGTAGTTATGGGAGGAACGTCTAAGGAAAGAGAAATAAGTTTAAAAACAGGAAATTCTTGTATTAAAGCAATTAAAAAAATAGGTCACAAAGTAATAAAATTCGATCCAAAATTTTCTTCAATTTTTAATTTAAAAAAGATTGAGACAGACGTAATTTTTAATGCATTACATGGTAAAGGTGGGGAAGACGGTAAAATTCAATCATATTTTGAATTTTTCAAAAAAAAATATACCCACTCAGGAGTTTTGTCTTCCATAATTGCGATGAATAAACATTTTTCAAAGCAATTATTTATTAAAAATAACATTCGAACTCCGAATTATTTATTTTTAGACAAACTTGATTTAAACATTTCTTATTTAAAAAGAGAAATTTTTAAAAATAAAATGAAATTTCCAATAGTTATTAAACCAAATGATGAAGGATCAAGTATAGGTGTAAAAATCTGTAGCAACGTTAAAATACTTTACAAAGTATTTAAATCTCTCAAAAAAAAATACAACAGCCTTATACTTGAAACATATATTCCAGGTCAGGAAATACAAGTTGCACTAATGGGAGGTAAAGCAATTGGAGCGATTGAGCTAAGACCAAAAAGAAAGTTTTATGATTATAAAGCTAAATATAAAAAGTCATCAAAAACAGAACATATAATGCCAGCAGAAATTCCAAAAAAAAAATATAAAGAAGTTTTAAGATTATCTCAAAAAGCTAATAAAATTTTAGGTTGCAAGGGAATAGTTAGATGTGACTTCAGATTTAACAAGGGTAAGTTTTTTTTACTTGAAATTAATACTCAACCAGGTTTAACCGACCTTTCGTTAGTTCCTGAAATAGCTAAATATCAAAATATATCTTTTTTAAAACTAGTAAACTGGATGATAAAAGATGCCAGTATTAATAGATGAAAAAAAATATTGTTTTTTGGGTAATTTTATTAATTTTTTTAACAACATTTAATTCTTTAGGTATAAATAAAAATAAACTTAAATTTTTTCAAGTTAAGAATATTGAAATACAGGGAATAGAAAACTCAAATAAACAAGAATTAAAAAAAGAGCTTAATATAATAAAAAAAAAAAATATATTTTTTTTAAAAAATAGTGATTTTAAGAAGATAGTCGAAAGTGTAGATTTTGTTGATACTATTAAAATAAAAAAAATTTATCCAGATAAAATTAAGGTATCAATAATTGAAAGTGAGCCTATAGCTTTTTATGAAAACGAATATGGAAAAAAATATTATTTATTAGAAAATAATAAAATTGTTGAAGAGAAAAATTACAATATCAATAATCTACCAAAAGTATTCGGAAAGAATGGAATAGATAAATTTTTAAATTTTTATAAATCTATTAAAACAACTAACTTAAAATTAAGTTTAATAAAAGAATTCGTTTATCACGATATTGGAAGATGGGATATTTTGTTTAATAATAAAAAAATATTAAAGTTACCCCCAGAAAATTTTGAAAATTCTATTGTAAAATTTCTCCAAATTTACGAAAAAGATAATTTTAAATATTTTACTGTTTTTGATTTTAGAATAAAAAATGAACTTATATTAAAGTGATGAACAAAATTAAAAAAAAATTATTTGCTGAAATTAAAAATAATGAAATTAAATATGGTGTTTTCAATTCTTCTGAAGACTCAAATTATAATTTAATACACTCACTTAATTCAAAAAATGATGGAATTAAATACGGGCATATTTCGGACTTTAATATTGCAAGCAAAACAATTGGAGAAGACCTTAATAAAGTTGAAAAAAAACTACACTGCACTTTCGATAAAATTAATATAATAATTAATCAAAGAGAGATGCTTTCAACAAGTATCACATCTTTTAAAAATCTAAATGGTGCAAAAGTAGAAAAAAGAGACCTAGAATATATTCTTAATGAAGGAAAAATTTTAATATCAAATGAAAATTATAAAAATAAGATTTTGCACATACTAAATGCAAGTTATTATTTGGATAAAAAAAAAAAAGATAAGATCCCTTTAAATATATTTGCTGATCATTTGGGTATTTCTATGACATTCATTTCTCTGCCAAAAAATAACATAAAAAACTTTAAAAACTTATTTGAAAATAATGACCTTAAGGTTGATCGTATATTTTGCAGACCACTTACTACATGCATTAAGTTAACTAACTATAACAACAATCTAAAAAACTTTTTTTTAATTAACATTGATGATGAATTAAGTACAATTTCATACTATGATAATTTTTCTTTAATATTTTTTAAAACTTTTCCGTTTGGAACCAACTCAATTTATAGAGATTTAACCCAATTGTGTTCAATTACTTTTGATGAGGCCAAGTTAATTTTACAGGAATATAATTTTAAAATAAAAAATAAACAAAAAACTGATTATATTGATAGGAAATTTTTTAGTAAATCACAGTTTACTAAAATAAGTCTTTCGCATTTAAGAGAAATAATTGAAGCAAGAGTATGTGAAATGCTAAATTATATTTACATAAAAAATCCAAACCTTACTTATTTTAAAGAAAGACAATCTCATATTTTTTTAGCTTTTGAGAATAAAATATTTCAAAAAAACCTAGGAAATGTATTTGAGGAGTTGATAAAATCTTATTCAGAAAATGTCATACTCAAATCGTTAATACTAGATGATGTTTCAATGTTAGGAGCAGCTGAACTTACGTTTAAAGGGTGGCATGCAGAGGCCTTGCCATATGTGGAAGAGAAAAAATCAATATTTTCTCAGCTATTTTCTCGTATTTTTCAATAATAAAACTTGTAGTTTTTTGTAACATTAGTTGTTTTAAGTTTAATTTTCTAATTTTGTATAAAACAACTATGTGGGAAAAAAATCAAAAAACCCTTAATAGCAAAGTAACTTTCTCTGGTATCGGTCTTCACTCTGGGAAACAGGTAGATGTTACCTTGTTACCATCAAATTCAAATTCAGGAATAATCTTTAAAAGAAATGATTTAGAGAAAAATAATGAAATAATTGCGAATTTTAAAAATGTATCCTCAGCAAAATTGTGTACCAAAATAGAAAATAAATTTAATGTTAGTGTATCGACTATCGAACATTTAATGGCAGCTTTTTACATATGTGGAGTTGATAATTTAGTAGTGAGTTTAAATGGACCTGAAATTCCAATAATGGACGGATCAGCTAAAGATTTTGTTAAAATTATAAAAAATTGTGGTTTAAAAACACAGGCAGGAAAAAGAAAATTTGTTAAAATAAAAAATAATGTTGAATTAAGAGAGGGTGAAAAATTAATAAATATAAAACCAACAAACAAAAATTTTGATGTTAAATTTACTTTAAAATATGAAAATTGTCCTTTAATAAAAACCCAAACCAATAAAATTAATTTTAAAAATAACAATTTAGACAATGTTATAAACGCAAGAACTTTTTGTTTATACGAAGATATTGAAGAGATCAAATCTTTAGGTTTGGCAAAAGGAGGTTCATTAAAAAATGCAATAGTTGTTAAAGGTGATAAAATTTTAAATGAAGAAGGATTGAGATGTGATATGGAATTTGTAAATCATAAAATTCTTGATCTTGTTGGTGACTTTATGCTTTCAGGCGTAAGAGTTATAGGTGCTGTGGAATGTATTCATGGTGGCCATGCTCTTACAAACCAATTCTTAAAAAAGATTTTTTCTAATAAGAACAACTATTCAATAATTGAAAGCGAATCTTCATCTGAAAATATCAGAAAAATACTTCCAATAAATAAAAGACTTGCAGTAAACGCCTAGTTTTAAAACATAATTTTACCAACTTAGTTTTTTTTGTTATTAATCTATCTATGGTTAAGTTTTTCTATATTTTTTTTTTATTATTATTATCCAATTGTGGTACACAAGAAAAGAAAACTACCAGCTCTCTTCCAACAGAGGAGCAGGCAATATTAGTTTACAAAGAAGGTTTAGATGCCTTAGAAAAAAGAGATTTTTTTTATGCATCGAAAAAATTTAGCGAAGCAGAAATACTTCTTCCTTTATCTAACTGGGCAGCAAAATCTGCTTTAATGACTGGATATTGTTTTTATTCAATAAATTTTTATGATGAAGCCGTATCCACTTTAAAAAGATTTGTAAAAACTTATCCAGCAAGTAAAGACTTGGACTATGCGAACTACTTGATAGCCATAAGTTTCTATGAACAAATTTTAGACGAAGAAAAAGATATTCAACCACTCCTAAAATCTAAGGAACAAATTGAATTTTTTATAAAAGAATATCCAGATACCGACTATGCAATTGACCTGAGATTTAAATTAGAACTAGTTATAAACCAATTAGCCGCAAAAGAAATATCAATAGCGAGATATTATATAAAAAATGAAAAATGGATTGCCGCAATTAATAGGCTTAAAGTAATTGTTGAAAAATATGACAATACTGTTTTTATAGAGGAAGCATTATTTCGTCTCGTAGAAATTTATTACAAATTAGGCTTGAAGGAGGAAGCAAAGGCTACTGCAGCTTTATTAGGTTATAATTATAATTCGAGTGAATGGTATAGCAGATCATATAAAATATTGAATAAAGAATATAAATTAACGGGAGTCGATAAAAAAAATAAAAATGAAGGACTTATAAAGAGAACAATAAAAAAAATATTACTTCTTGATGAATAAGAAAAATCAAATAAATAAAATTTATAAGGAAAAACTTAAAAAATTTAATCTTTATAATAAAGCATATTTTGAAAATGATAATCCCTTGGTGACTGATCATAAGTTTGATGAACTTAAAAAAGAACTTTTAGAATTAGAAAAAAATCACCCATATTTAAAAATAAATAAAAGTATTTTAAATTATGTTGGTTATAAACCCTCTGAAAAGTTCCAAAAAATTAAACATTCAAAAAAAATGTTATCATTAAGCAATGCTTTTGATAAAAATGATATGATTGATTTTAAGAAGAAAATTAACAATTTTCTTAATACAAATTCACAAATTGAACTATCTTCAGAACCTAAAATTGATGGAATATCAGCTTCATTGCGATATGAAAATGGAAATTTAATTTATGGCTTGTCGAGAGGAGATGGTATTTATGGAGAAAATATAACTGAAAATTTAATTACTATAAAAGAAATACCAACTAAAATAGTTAATCCACCTAAAATTATAGAAATAAGAGGTGAGGTATATATTTCTAAAAGTGACTTCGAGGGGTTAAAAACTAAATTTGCAAATCCAAGAAACGCTGCTGGAGGTTCCCTTAGACAAAAAGATTCGAATGAAACAAGTAAAATACCACTAAAATTTTTTGCTTACGGAATTGGTGAGATTAAACCTGATACTTTTAAAAACCAAACTGATTTGCTTAAAAAACTTAAACAGTGGAAATTTAAAGTCAATCAGTTCTGTAAAACAGTGAAATCTATAGAGGAAATTGAAAATAATCACTCTGAAATGGAGTCTAAAAGGGCTTCTCTTGATTATGATG
>MDSW01013136.1_pt1 | contig 16789 bp, 5 predicted proteins | sample 811171 | NCBI WGS metagenome assembly MDSW01 (sample SAMN05326641, study PRJNA326480) | marine metagenome | isolation source: seawater | place: Atlantic Ocean: North West | collected 2012
CGCCCGGGGGCTCGCGTCGTGTCGCGCGCGCGCGGCGGCGCTCCGCGCGCGCCTCGACGGCTCGCTCCGCGCGTCGGGCCTCGTCGAGGGCGGCGACGGCGTCGCGAGTCAACACGCCGCGCTTACGCGTCGCGCCGCGGGGCTCGCCGGGGACGTCTCGGGCGAAGCGCGCGACGCGGTGGACGCGTGCGAGGCGCACCTAAAGCGCGGCGAGACCGGCGGCGCGCTCGCGGCGTACGCGCGGCTCGCTCGCGCCGCGCTCCTCCGAGACGCATCCTCGGGCCCCGCCCGCCTCGACGGCGCCGTCGCCATCCGCGCCGAGCGGTGCCGTGCGGCGCTGAGCGAGCGCCTCGCCGCCAGCCTCGACCAATGCGACGCCCGGGGACCCGATGAAAACGCCGCGGAGCGAACGGCGCTCGCGCTCGGCGGCCTCTACTGGCTCGACCGCGACCCGGACGAATGGTTCCGCCGAGACGACCGGAGCGCCGCGCCCATCCCCGAGGGGGGATGGCGCGGCGTCGACCGCGTCGCGGCGAATAAGACGCGCCTCGATCGTCTCGCGTGGCGCGACGCGGAGACGCCACCCGCCGCGGCGTTCAAAACAACAAAACGAAACGAACGAGCGACGTCGGAGGCGAAGGGTCCCTCGGGTCCCTCCCTCGAAGCGCCGCCCCCCTCGGCGAACCTCGAGGAAGAAGAAGACCCTAGGGTCCTCGAAGAAGATTCACCCTCCTCCGCGTTCTCCGCGGCGGGGTCGCTTCGGCGGGACCTGGACGCCGCCGCTCGCGACGCGGCGTCGCTTCTCGCCGCGCTCGACGCCGCGCCCGCGCCTCCCCCGCCGCCCGAGACCGTCCGCGCGTCGGTCGCCGCGCCCGCGGCGGCGGCGTTGGGCGCGGCGATCGACGCCCTGATCGCGCGGATCGATCGCGACGGGGGGTTCGAGGCGACGGGTCCTTTCGATCGATCGGAGAGTCGGCGCGTCGACGACGCGGACGCGCGCGCCGACGCGACGGACGCGAGGCGCGCGAGCGGCGCGCTGGTCGCCCTCGCGCGAGCCGCGGACGAGTACGTCGCGAACACGGCGGCGGGCCTCGCGGCGGCGACGCCCGATTCGAAGCGCGGGTCCCTTCGGAGGACGAACCCCGCCTCGAACCCGTTCTCGTCGTCGAACCGCCGCGAGTTCTCGTCGCCGCGCGCCGCCGCCGCGAGTCTCGTCTCGGCGTCCTTCTCGGCGACGCTCGACGCCCGGCTCGCGCGGCTCGAGTCGGCGCTCGCGCGGAGCCGCGCGGCGGCGCCGGCGCTCCGCGCGCTCGCGGCGGCCGGGCCCTCGGCCCTGGCCGAGCGGTTCCTCCGCGCGGGCGCGCTCGAGCCGCACCACAAGCTCGAGCCCGCGTGCGCGGCGGCCGTCGCCGAGGCGAACCACGCCCTCCCGACCGAAACCGCCGCGCGTTTTAGCGTCGGGAGGCGGACGAGTCCCCGAAAGAGTATGAGTATACCACCGCTCGAACCGCGCGTCCGATCGGTCGTCGCTCGAGCGCTCGCGGCTCGCGTCGGCGCGCTCGTCGCGGACGCGCTCGGCGCGGCGTTCGGCCGCGAGGCGATGACGCGGCGCGCGGCGTGCGTCGCCGCAAACACCGCCCGCGCCGCCGCCCGAGCGATTCGGCGCGCGGAGGCGGAGGAGGCGGAGGCGGAGGCGGAGGGGGAGGCGGTGGCGGACGAACGAACGAGACGGACGAAGACCGCTCTGGCGACGGCTCGGCGGCTCGAGGCGCTCGCGTCGCGCGCGGACTCGGCGGCGGCGTCGGCGGCGTCTCGGCCGGCGGCGACGGCGCTGGAGGGCGGCGCGGCGCAGGCGTGGCGTTTCCGGCGCAAGCCCGATTCCATCGCGACGGCGCCGAGGTGCTCCCCAGCGATCGTTCACTGGCGGCGGTGCGTCGCGCGCGGGGTCCTCGCGCTCGACCGGGAGGCGGCGGCGTTTCCTTTTCCGTCGCGGGGGCGTTTCAAAGGTTCGGGCGAAGGAGGAGGGTCTTTTTCGGATGGGTTCGGATCGGCTCGCGCGCGTCTTTTGGACGCGTTCGCGTCGACGGCGGCGGCGGAGGCGGCGGCGACGACGCTGAGAATCGCGCCGTCGCGGGCCCGGCGCGACGCGTTCGCGTGGGACTGTCGCGCGATCGCGTCGACGCTCGCCGCGCTCGACCGGGTCGTTCGGGACGCCGTCCTTCGAGACGAGGACGAGGACGAGGACGAAAGGGGGGAGGACGAGGACGAAAGGGGGGAGGCTCGGACGAGGTCGGACGAGGCTCGGCGGACGGTCGGGTCCTCGCGGGTCCTCGCGGCCACTTCGAGGGCGCTCGTTCGGCGCGCGGCGCTTCTCCTCGCGCCCGCCGACGACGTCCGCGCCGCGCTCCCCGAGATCGCGCGTCTGGCCGTCTCCGGGGTGACCCTCGCGCCCGGCGACGACGACCGCGTCGGTTCCTTCGCCGGTTCCTTCGAAGAACGCGCCGCCCACCTCTCGACCCTCGCGGAAAGCGCGTTCGGGCGCGCGCCGTCGCCCGAGTCGCTCTGGGACCCGCGCGACCCGGCGTGGGATCGCCCTCCCCCCTCCGACGAGTGGGCGTGGATTCCGCGCGACGACCCGGCTCGAACGGCGGCGTCGCTCCTCGACGGCGATCGCGTTATTACCGGCGACGGCGACGAACGACTTTCGAAGACTCCTACGCACTCCGCGCCCTGGCCGTGCCCGCGGGAGGCGAGGGAGGCGCACGAGGCGCTGGAGCGGAGCTGGCGCGAGGCGGAGGCGGCGGAGGCGGCGCGGGCGTCGGCGGAGGAGCGATGGGCGGCGCTCGCGGCGCGAAGCGAGCTCGCGGACGACGACCAGACGCCGCTGGACGAGAAGGAGGAGGCGGAGAGGAAAGCGCTGAGGGACGCGGTGGCGGCGGCGGCGGCGGCGCGCGCGGGGGGCGGGGGAGGAGAGACGAGGAGACCCGCGGGAGCGGTGAAGAAGCCGAGCGCGAGTGCGCGTGGACCGTAGTGTTCCTTTCCTTCAGAAGGTGCCGCCGCCCGGCGCGCACGAGGCGCAGCCGTAGCGCTTTGAAAACCTGGTGCAGAAAAAGCAGAGCCACTGGGCCAGGACGGCCGGCGACAATAATAAATTCACTCAACGTCGTCGTCGTCGTCGCCGCGCCATTACCTGCGCTCGTCCGCGCATTCCTCGCGGGCGCGCATCCGCCGCCCTCCCCGTCGTGCCCGGTGGGCGTTGGGGCGCGATGGGTCGCGACGATTCGCGCGACCGCGACCGGCGCTTCGGCGACCGCTCGCGCGACCGCTCGCGCGACCACCGCGGGCGCGACGACGCGCGCGGCGCCTCGCGCGATCGCGACGACCGTCGGCGCGGCCGCGACCGATCTCGCTCCCCCAAGCGCCGTCGCGGCGCCTCGCGCGACCGCGACCGGTCCCCCTCCCCGCGCGACGGCCGCGGCGGGTTCGAGCGCCCCGCGAACGCCCCCCCCCGCGGCGACCGCGCGGACGCGCCCGCGCCCGCGCCCAAACCCCGCGGCGAGCCCCTGAGCGTGGAGGATCTGCTCAGGCGGCGAACGGAGGAGGCGGCGGCGAGCGCGAAGCCGACGTTCGTGAGCAAGAAGGACCGCGAGGCCGCGGCCCTCAAGCGCCGCGAGGAGGAGGTCGCGGCGCGCCGCGAGAGAACCGACGGATTCGCGCGCCCCGCCGCGCCGTTCGCCTCCGCGGCCGACGACCACCGAGCGCGCCCGGGCGACGACCGCGCTCGAGGAGCCGGCGGCGGGTCGAGCGGACGCCGCGACGAACTTCGCGGCCGATCCTCCCGTCCGGCCCCCGACCCTCGCGCTCGCGAGCTCGAGCTCATCAAGGCGCAGTACATGGGCCAGGAGAAGGTGAAGAAGAAACCCGCGAAGCCGAGCGATAAGTTCAAGTTCAAGTTCGACTGGGATAAGGACCAGGACACGAGCGAGGACGCGAACCCTCTGTATGCCGAGCGCGCCGACGCCGGCTTGTTGTTCGGGCGCGGCATGCGCGCGGGCGTCGACCGCGGCGCGCAGATCCGAGACCGCGGCGAGAGGCACCACCGCGACGCGTTCGAGCGCCCGCGCGGTCGCTCGCGGGCGAACGAGGCGGACGACCGTCGCGCCGCCGGCGCTCGCGCGTCGGCGGATCGCTCGGCGGCGCGGCGGTACGCGGCGGAGGAAGAGGCGTCGCACGGGACGCACTGGAGCGAGAAGGCGCTCGAGGAGATGACGGAGCGGGACTGGCGCATCTTCCGCGAGGACCACAACATCACGACCCGGGGCGGGCGCCTTCCGAAGCCGATGCGAAGCTGGGGGGAGGCGACGATGCCCGCGCAGATCGTGCGCGCGATCGAGGCGGTGGGGTACTCGAAGCCGAGCCCCATCCAGATGGCGTCCATCCCCATCGGCCTTCTGAAGCGCGACGTCATCGGCATCGCGGAGACGGGCTCCGGGAAGACGTGCGCGTTCGTCGTCCCGATGCTGGCGTACATCATGGAGCTTCCGAAGATGACGGACGAGGTGGCGACGAAGGGCCCGTACGCGTTGGTCATGGCGCCCACGCGCGAGCTCGCGCAGCAGATCGAGGAGGAGACGACCAAGTTTGCCAAATTTTTGGAGTACCGCGTCTGTTCCGTCGTCGGCGGCCAGGACATCGAGCAGCAGGGGTTCAAGCTCAGGCGCGGGTGCGAGATCGTGATCGGCACCCCCGGGCGCGTGATCGACGTCCTCGAGAGGCGGTACACGGTGCTCCAGCAGTGCGACTACATCGTCCTCGACGAGGCGGACCGCATGATCGACATGGGCTTCGAGCCGCAGGTGAACGCGGTGATGGACGGGATGCGCGCCGAGTCCATGAAGCCCGAGGAAGACGCCGAGGCGATCGACGAGTCCGCGATCGAGAAAGGTCAGGTGGCGCCGACGTACAGGATGACGTACATGTTCAGCGCGACGATGCCCCCGAGCGTGGAGCGGTTGGCGCGCAAGTACCTCCGCAACCCCGCGGTGGTGAACATCGGGAGCGCGGGCAAGACGTCCGACCTGATCAAGCAGATCGTCAAGTGGACGACCAAGAACGAGAAACCCGCCGCCCTGGAGCTCGCGCTGAGCCAGTACCCGGACACGCAGGCCATCGTCTTCGTCAACACCAAGCGCGCGGTGGACGCGGTGGTGGCCCAGTGCCAGAAGATGGGGTACAGCGTCGCGTCTTTACACGGCGGGAAGAGCCAGGACCAGCGCGAGGAGTCCCTGCGCGGGTTCAAGGCGGGCGAGTACGACGTGCTCGTCGCCACCGACGTCGCGGGCCGCGGCATCGACGTCAAGGGCATCGACCTGGTCGTGAACTACGAGCTCCCGCACGTGATCGAGAACTACACGCACAGGATCGGGCGCACCGGGCGCGCGGGGAGGCAGGGCACGGCCGTCGCGTTCGTCACCTCGGAGGACGTCGACGTCATGTACGACCTGAAGGAGCTGCTGAAAAACAGCGGCAACCACGTCCCGCCCGAGCTCGAGAGGCACGAGGCGAGCAAGGTGAAGCCGATGAGGGACGCAAGGGGAGGGAAGATGACCAGAGAACAGCTCAGGGGGATGGAGGATATCATACACTGACGACCGCGAGGGAGGTATCTATCCGCGGCGAGGAGGCGCGGGAGTCTACAAATAAAAAAAATGAACCAAAATATATTTCATTCCCTCGCCGGGAACCACTTGCTCCTGTCTTCCCCGACTTGGTACCTCGCGACGTTTTCTGGCTCGTACCCGGGCGCGAACGTCCCCGCCTCCGCGATCTCGACGATCTTCCCCGCGGCGTCCTTCGCGAAGGCCGCCTCCGCCATGACGTCCGCGACGAGCGCGCGGCTCACCTCTCCGCTCGCCATGACGTTCCCCGGCGTCGCGACGAGCGGCGTCTTGGGCGGGTCCGATCGCAATCCCGCGGGCCGGACGATCACCCACTCCAACCCGCTCCCCTCCAGCGCCCTCTCGCCGACCAGCTTCTCGTCCAGGACACCGCCGAACGCGTTGGTGATCTTGAACCCCGGGGAGTCCTCCGCGCCCATCGCGCGTCCGTCGACGAGGATGGAGGAGATGAGGACGACGCGGCGGACGCCGGCGCGCTTGGCGGCGTCGACGAGGTGAACGACGCCCTCGTTGTCCACCGCGCGCGCCGCCGCCGCCATCTTGAACGGGTTCCCGGGGACGAAGCCCGTGGCGATGATGAGGACGTCGGGGGCGGCGGCGCCGCCGCCGCCGAGGCGCTCCGCGAGGGTCGCGGCGTCCGCGGTGACGTCGAAGTCCGGGAGGAGCTCGACGCCGCCGCGGTCGACGCCGAGCTTCCTCGCCTTCTCCGCGGAACGCACCGCGGCGACGACGGAGGCCGCGCCGCCGCGCCGGCGGAGGGCGTCGACGACCAGCGCGCCCGTCTGGCCCGTCGCGCCGACGACGACGATCCGGGGGGGGGCCGCGGCGGCGGCGGCGGAGACCGTGGCGGCGGCGGCGGCGGCGGCGGCGGCGGCGGCGTCGTCCGCGAGCGCGGCCCGGGGGGCGGCGAGGAGCGCGAGGGCGGAGGCGAGCGTCGCGCGGCGCGTGGCGGTGGTGGTGGGCGTTGTCTCGGGGGACGACGACGCGTCGGGGTCGTCGCGAGACGCTCGAACGCGCGCGGAGACGCCGCGAGGGCGGAGACGCCGCGCGTCGGGCCGACGGACGACGCGACGCGACGCGGGGGGGAGCGCGAGCGCGGCGGACGCGAGCGTGGACATCGGCGCGGACGCGAGGGAGAGGTGACGCGGGCGCGGCGAGCAGTGATGTCGAGCGCGACCAAGTCGTCGTGGCGGATATTGCGCCAAATCTCACCGCCCGCCGTTTGGCAATGCCGCCCGCCGCTCGGCACCCGAATCGCCGATGGGGATTTGCCTCATCGTTCGTCGACGGGGGTTTCCGGTGATCGGGCCAGTAACGGTGAATGCGGCTCTCGGCGGCGGTCGCGCGGTTTTCCGGCGCCCCTCCCGCCGCCGCCCGCGCACTTCGCCGCGCGCGTCGCTTCGGCTCGGACCCCGCAGGAGGGACTCACCATGTCGACTCGCGACCAGGCGGTGGCGGCCCGCGCGGCCAGCCGCCAGCTCCAGGCTCTGTCGAGCGCGGATCGCTCCGCGCTCCTGTGCGCCATCGCGGACGCGCTCGAGGCGAACGAGCCCGCGATCGTCGCCGCCAACGTGGAGGACATCGCCGCCGCGGAGGCGGCGAACACGGAGCCCAACCTGATGAACCGCCTGAAGCTCAAGCCCGGGAAGATCGCGCAGCTCGCGGAGGGCGCGAGGCAGATCGCCGCGATGGAGGAGCCGATCGCGCGCCCCCTGAGCAAGATGGAGATCGCGCCCGACCTCATCCTCGAGCAAGTCACCGCGCCCCTCGGCGTGTTGCTCATCATCTTCGAGTCCCGGCCCGACGCGCTCCCCCAGATCGCCTCGCTGGCCATCCGCAGCGGCAACGGCCTCCTGCTGAAGGGCGGCAAGGAGGCGGCGCGGACGAACGCGGCGTTGCACCAGGTCATCGTCGGGTGCATGCCGCGCTTCGGCGTCGCCAAGGACGCCATCGTCCTCGTCGAGGGCCGCGAGGCGGTGGCGGACATCCTCAAGCTCAACGACGTGGTCGACCTCGTCATCCCGCGCGGAAGCAACGACCTGGTGAGCTACATCCAGAACAACACCAAGATCCCGGTCCTGGGCCACGCGGACGGCGTGTGCCACGTGTACGTGGACGCCGACGCCGACCTCGCGATGGCGTGCAAGCTCGCGGTGGACTCCAAGGTGGACTACCCCGCCGCGTGCAACGCGCTCGAGACGCTGCTGGTGCACGAGAAACACCTCGCCGCGGAGACACCCGGGGAGGCCAGCGCGTGGACCTCGACCATCTTACCCGCCCTGAAGGCCGCGAAGATCGAGCTCTTCGCCGGGAAGCGCGCGGAGGCGAGCGGGCTCGGCTTCCCTCCGTGCCCCGCGCTGCGGCACGAGTACGGCGCTGTCGCGATGACGGTCGAGGTCGTCTCGGACCTCGACGCCGCCGTCGAGTACATCCACGCCAACGGAAGCTCGCACACGGACTGCATCATCACCGACAACCAGGCGACGGCGGACGCGTTCCTGCGCCGCGTCGACTCGGCGTGCGTCTTCCACAACGCCTCGACGCGGTTCAGCGACGGCTTCCGCATGGGCCTCGGCGCGGAGGTGGGCATCAGCACCAGCCGCATCCACGCGCGCGGCCCCGTGGGCGTCGAGGGGCTCCTCACCACGCGGTGGCTGCTGAGGGGGAAGGGACAGTTCGTGGAGAAGGACACGGGCGTGGAGTACACGCACAAGAAGATACCCGTCGGGCAGGGGTGGGTGGGGCACCTCGCCGCCTCCGTCGGCGCCGCCGTGGGCGTCGTCAACGCCCTCAACCTCGTCTTCATGCTCTACAAGTGGCGGAACCGAAAGTGACGTCAGATCGCGGAGGAACGCGGAGCGCGACGCGGAGGAGGACGAGAGCCCCGCGGAGGAGGACGGAGCCCCGCGTCGTCGCCCCGAGCGCGCTTCCCAGACGACTCTCGTGAAGGGCGTCGCGCGTGTAAAAAAGTAAAGTATAAAAGCTTTTCGTACTACAAAGGTTTCTCCGCGTCGCGGACGCGCGGCGCCGTTCCGCGCGTGTAAAACCCTCCAAATATGCCGCGCCTCCTTCGGGCGGACGCGTTCGCGTCGCTACGTTTATCGCTGCTTTTTCGCGGCGCGCGTCCATTTTTAATCACCTCAGGTGGTTCTCTGCTCGTCTCAGATGTGCGCGAGCGCCTTGAGGTGGTTGAAATTTTTCCCGAGAATCTCCGCGGAGGAGGAGATTCTGAAGTCGTACCCGTGCTCCGCCGCCCACTTCTGGATCACGTCCCTGGCCGCGTGGTGCCTGTACCTCGGCATCGTCGGGAACAGGTGGTGCACGAGCTGTGTGTCCATCCCGCCCCACAGGAACTTCTCGAACCCGCTCGAGACGTCCGCCTCCCGCGTCGAGCGAAACTGCGCGTCCACGAACTGCGTGTTCTGCTCGAACATAATCTCCTCCGTCTGATGCGTCGCCGTCACCAGCGCGCCGACGAGGAACCCCCCGATCAAGATCGACCCCAGGGCGACGCCGAGGGGGAGGCACGTGAACAGCCACGCGTAGTGAATCGCGAGCAGGCCCAGCTCCTTCGTGTCCCTCCGCTCGATCGCCGAGGCGAGCGAGTGCCGCCGCCACAGCGCGTACGTGAACGCGTAAAGGGGGTACCCGTACCAGTGCTGCCACCGCCGAAGCGTCGGGTTGTCCGGGCGCCCCGTCTCCTTCGGGTCCTGAAGGAAATACAGCGGCTCGAGCTTGATGTCCCCGTCGCGGCCGTCGATGTTCGTGAACGAGTGGTGCATGTTGTGCTTGTGCTGCCACCACTCCGTGCTGAACCCGTTGGTGAGCGACCCGAAGCCGCGCATGAACCCGCACCATCTTCCGCGGCCGTGGATGTAATCGTGCGCGAGCCAGCCCGCCTGCTGCATGCCGAGGCCGAGGCTCAGCGCCGCCAGCCAGGGGTGCGCGTTCGCGGCGAGGATCCAGCCCAGGGCGTACAGGCCCAGGGTGGTCGCCAACACCGCCGCCTCCTTCAGCGGGTCGCGCGCGAACCAGCCCTCGCGCTCAAACTTGGACCGGAGCTCCGCGAACTTGGCGTCGGCGGGGGCAGAGTACTCCGCGAAGGTGTGCGGGCTGTTCTCCGCGCGGGGCATCCGCTCCGCGTGGCCCACGAACGCCTCCTCGTCGTCCTCGGGGCCCTGACACCGCGGGAGCATCGCGAGGCGCCTGGCCGCGGTGTCGTCGCCGTTGGGGCCGTAGGAGTGCAGCGCGTAAAAGACATCCGTCGCGTCGCAGCCGTCCATGAGGGTGATGAACAGAGAGCCCCCGGGGTGGGCCTTGGCCCAGCCCGTGCAGTCGTACCACTCGCCGTCGATCTTCAGGCGGAGGAGCCTCTTCCGGCGCCGCTCGGCGCTCGATCCGGAGTCGCCGGAGGACTCCGCGGTCTCCTCGGGCGCCTCCAGCGTGTTCGCGCCGAAGGGGCTGAGAAAGGCGGCTCGAGGGCCGGACACGTCGCCGCGGCGCGCGAGGCGCGGGCGCGCGGAGGAGGCGATCGCCGCGCGCCCGAGAGTGGAGACCGCGGGGCGGACGGGGCCCGCGCCGACGGACGCGCGGCGAGCGGTGGCGCGCGAGGGCGCGCGCGCGCCGACGCGCATCGGGGACCCGACGGACGCCGCGAGCGCGGACGCCATAGCGCGCGAGGGTGGCGGGAGGGGACGAGCGACGGTTTTTTCAACCGCGGCGCGCGCCTGAGGAGACGACGAATTCGCGCGACGCGCGGGGGGTGGACGAGACCGGCGTGAGACGCTGGCTCGCGGTCGACGGAATCGCGGAGTGACGCGACGGCCCGATCGACGGAAGGTGACCCGCGGGGCGGTGTGCGCGCGAGGACGCGCGGCCGCGCGAGGCGGGGCAACGGCAACGCGATCTCGCGTCGCTCGAGGCGAGTTTGCGTGGCCGACGTGGATCGTGGGGATCCTCCGAAGGCTATCTCTCCCCGAACGTTCCCCGGCTCCCGAACACCTATTTTATGAGACTGCGTTCCCATAGATAAAAAACCGACATAATCGACAGATGACACAATGATGAAAGAGTCTGGAAAAAATCAACCCGTCACTCAAGCGTTTCGATACTCTTCGATACTCTTGGAATCTGGATGTGTCGTCACGTGGCGACTTCTCCCCGCGCGCCGCACGCCCCCGCGCGTCACCGCCGCTCTCCTCCCCCGGGTCGCCCTCCGCGCGTTTCGCTCCCGCGAGCGCTCTCAACGTCGCACGCACTCTCGATGTCGCTCGCCGCGGCCTCCGCGCTCGCCCCCGCGGCCTCCGCGCTCGCGCGCCTCCCGCGCGCGACGAATCCTCGTCGTCACGCCGCGCGCTCGACGACGCGCCTCGCGCCCGCGCGTCTCCGCGCCTCCGCCTCCGCGCGCGTCGGGGGCGCTCGCCCTCCGTCGTGGGCTCGCACGCGCGGACGCGCGGCGCGCGCCTCTCGGGGGACGACCCGCGCGTTCGCCTCGGCCGGCGATTCGGGCGACGCCGATCCCGCGGGCCCGACGTTCCAGGGCGCGCCGATGCAGCCCGAGTCCCCCTCCGGGCAGATGCTCGCGCACGTCCTGACCAACGAGTCCCACCTCTTCACCGCGGCGGTGGACTCCACGCTGGACCGCATGTCGGACGAGCTCGACGCCGAGGAGACGCGCGCGGCGTCCATCGACGTCTCCGGCGACGACGACTCCGGCGGCGCAGATTCCATGGGCCTGGTGCTGAATCAGCGCATCCAGCAGATGCGCGCGCTCGAGCGCCGCAACGGCGTCCAGGACCTGATGTACGCCAACATCCTCCAGAAGTTCCGCAGCGTCGGCGTGGACATGCTCCCTCCCCTGGACGACGCCGCTCTGGACGCGCTGCGCGGCGTCGACCTCACCAAGCTCACCACGGGCGTGCACTCGACGGAGGCGCTGGAGATGGTGAAGGAGCACCTCATGGGCATGCTGGGCCCCGAAGCTGCCGGCGCGTACAGCAACACCCTCGTGCGCATGTCCAAGCTCCAGGCGGCGCAGATGTACGCCGCGAGCATCATGTTCGGATACTTCCTGCGCAAGGCGGACAGGAGGTTCAAGCTCGACCGAGCGATGGGCACCCTGCCGATGAACCCGGCGGAGTCGGCGGCGAGCCTCGAGGCGCTCTTCGAAGCCGCCAGCGCCATGGACTCCATGGACGAGGCCGATCGCGGCGCGGGGATCGAGGGCGAGTTCGGCGCCTTCGACGCCCCGCCGTCCACCGCCGCCTCCAAGTCCTCCGGCACTCTCACCCTGAAGCAGTACGTGCAGTCGTTCGACCAGGCGGCGCTGGTTGAGACGTCGCGGGTGGTGTCGCTGGAGGGGGTGACGCTCGCCGAGCGGCAGACGGGGGCGCTGTTCGGGAGCGTCGAGACGCTGGCGAAGGAGATGCAGGCGGCGCTGGAGGAGGGCGGCGAGCCGATCACCACGCCGGACGAGCTCATGTCGCGGGTCCAGGACGTCGTCGGCGGGGGGAAGGTGAAGACGGTGACCCTCCCCGTGGCGACGCAGAGGAGGGTCGTGCTGGAGGCGGTGGCGTTCGGCACGTTCCTGCGCGACGCGGAGTCGATGGTCGACGCGAGGGACGGGAGGCTGCTCACGCCCGCGCCCAGGCTGCAGGGACCCACGGGGCTCATAGGGAACGGGGGGGGCGAGGACGGAGACGGGGGGGGCGAGGGCGGAGGGGGGGTCAGGGCGTGATGAGACGAGGAGACGGCGAGACGCGAGGAGCGAGGAGCGCCCCCCCATTCATTCCTTCTTTTGTTTTTATTCGTCAAAGGCGGCGTCGCGGGGGGAAAAAATCCCCCACGTGGCGCTTTTTCTTGCTCTCTCGTCGACGGATCGCGTCAAGTCGTCCAAGATTCGCTGAGCCCGCGGGCTGGTGAGCCGCAGTCCGGACTCGAAATGTCGAACGCAAGTGCACGTTCCGCGTCTTCGACGTCATCTCGCGCCGCACGCGTGACGCGCCTCGCTCGGGGCGCGCGTTCCGCACCGAGGGCGGTGGGAACGCGGCGCCGGGTCCGGCGCGGGACCCCGCGATGGCGCGCCTCTCGCGGGCGGCGCTCGTCGCCCTGGTGGTGTTGACGTCTCTCGTCGCGGAGGTGCGCGGCGCGCGAACGCGCGCTCTTTCGTCCCCGTCCAAGAAGAGGCGTTCCCCCCCTTCGTCTCCTTCCCCCGCGCTCCGTCGCTGACTCGCCCGCTCCCGTTCACCCCGCGCGCTCGTCTCCAGGCCGCGCCCCACGCGTCGAACGAGACGCACCCCGCGCGGCGCCCCGCCGGCTCGGTCCCGACGTCGCGCGCGCCCGGGGGAGACGGCTCGCGCCCGAACCATCGACACCTTCGTCGTCCCGCGGCGGCGACGCACTCGGACGCGCGCTCGCGCCCGCCCGGCTCGATCCGCCTCGAGCGGCGCGTGGTGGACGCGAACGCCGAGCGCGACGCCGAGCGCGTCGGCGCGCACCCCTCCCTCATCCCCCCGGAAGCGCGCGTTCGGCCCCGAACGCGCGCCGCCCTCCTCGAGGACGACGAGGACGACGACGCCTCCGACCCCCGGTGGCGACTCCTGGACGCCTTCTCGGACTCCTCCTCGGACTCCTCCTCGGATCCCGCCGGGGACGCGGCGTCGTCACTGACGTGGACGTGGCCCGAGGCGATGGGCGACGTCGGGGGCGCGAACTCCGCCCGCCACGCGCAGTTCCTCGCGGCGACGGATTCGGATCCGCGGACGATCGCCGCCGTCGCCGCGGCGGCGCGCGCCTTCGGCGGCGGCGCGGCGGGCGTCTTACCCGGGGGCGGCGTCGTCGCCTTCGGCGGACCCGAGGCCGCCGCCGCCGCGCGCGACGTCGCAAACGTCGCGTGGGTCGGCCCGCTGACCCCCGAGGACGTCACCTCCAGCGCGTGGGACTCGGCGCTCGAGGCGCTCGGCGAAGTGTTCGGCGGCGGCGCGGGTACGAACGATACCTCTCAAAATACTAATCAAAGCGGCGCCGCGAACACGACGCGCGCCGAACTCGCGGCGCTCGGCGTCCTTCGGCGCTCGGGTTTCCTCGTCGACGAGGGCGACGGCCGCGCGTTCGTCGAGGTGTGGCTTCCGTCGCTTCACGCGCGCGGCGCCGTCGTCGGCGCGGGCGCGGAGGTTCCGGTTTCCGCGGCGCTCGCGTCGGCGTTCGCGGCGGAGGTGGAGGCGGCGGCGCGGGGCGCGGGCGACGCGGGCGCGCGCGCGACGGCGCTCGACGCCTCTGACGGGCGGAGGAAAACGCTCCTCGCCGTCAAGCCGGAGGCGCTCCTCGCGGCGGTTCCCCGCCTCGCCGCGCGGCGAGCCGCGCACTGGGTCGCGCCCAAGATGCGAGCCGAAGGCCTCGGGAGGGCGTTCCCGCGCGGAGGAGGGGGGCCCATCCGAGGAGAGCGCGCACCCGGAGGAGAGCGCGCGTCCAAGCCGAAGCGTCGAGCGCTCCGAGGCGTCAATGAGCGAACGTTCGTGAGGGAGGGCGAAGCGGCGGGAGACGCGACGGGGGCTGGCGGAACGGCGACGGGTCCCGCGAAGAAACGGTTTGCCCGGAACGCGTCGACCGTCCGGCGCTTGGACGCGCGTTTTCATTCCCGGAGACGCGAAAAGGCGGCAGGTTCCACCGAGGGCGGCGTCTCGGTTTCCGACGAGCGCGCCTCCGGCGCGTCGGCCGAGACTCGAAACGACGGCGCGACGTCGTCTCTGCAGGGGTCGGCGTTGCGCGGCGCGACGTCTCGGACGCCGTTTTGGGACGCAGGCTTGACAGGCGTCGGCCAGGTTGTGGGCTCGGCGGACACCGGCGCGGACCGCGGGAACTGCTACCTGAGCCACGGGAGCGACCAGTTCGCGATGTACCGCACGGCGCTCACCGGGAACGACGCGGACGAGGGCGGGCACGGCACGCACGTCGTGGGGTCCATCGTGGGGCGGTCGGACGCGGCGGGTGCCGTCCACGACGGGCAGGCGTGGGGGGCGAAGATCGCCTTCACGGATATCGGGCTCGAGGACGGCACGTTGGTCGTCGCGGACGACATGGGCGGGGGTCTGTACCAGCACGCGTACGACGTCGGCGCGCGGATACACAGCGACTCGTGGGGGTACTCCACGGACTGGTACTTGGAGGAGTCGCGGGAGACGGACGCGTACGCGCACGCCAGTCGGGACTTTTTGCCGATGTTCGCGCTCGGGAACGACGGGCCGAGTCTCGGGACGGTCGGCGCGCCCGCGAACGCGAAGAATATCTTAGCCGTCGGGGCGACGCTCTCGGACTCGAGCGTGGAGCCGACGCACGAGGGGGACCCGAACGGGCCGAGGTGGCTCTTTGAACCGGGGGATATTCACGTGTGGGGCGTGGACGTCGGCGGGCCCGAAGCGCCGCACTGGGCGCACGTGAGCGGGAAAATCCGGGGATTCAATGTCGACCCGTGGCTCTCGTACCCGGACGATAACGACCACTCGATGCCGCTCACGGACGTCCGGTTGGCGGTGCCGGCGAACGCGTGCGAACCGCTGGAGGGCGCGGCCGACGGGCGCTACGCGGGGCGACTCGTGCTCGTCCGGCGCGGCGAGTGCGATTTCACCGACAAGCTCGCCCGCGTCGTCGAAGCCGGCGCGGCGGCGGTGATCATCGTGGACAACGTCGACGTCACCTGGTACGACTCGACCTGGACCGATTACTACTGGACGGAGGAGGAGTGCCACGCGGACGTGGAGAACACGCAGTGGTGCGAGTTTTTCCCGATCCCGTGCGACTACAACTACGACTACGACTACGACTACGACTACGACTACGACTACGACTACGACTACGGGGAGTGCGGCCTTTGGGGGGTCGAGTGGCTTTGCGAGGCGTGCATCGGCGAGCATTTCTTCGTCCCCACGGTCTGGACGGTGGAAGAGCACACGATCCCCGCCATCTCCGTGCCGAAGAAGGACGGCGAGTTACTCTGGGCGCTGGTGACGCGCGAGCCGGGCACGACGCTCGGCATCTCCGGCCCGAAGGGCCCCGTGGCTTCGCCGCGGCACGAGAACTTGGCGACGTTCAGCTCCGGCGGGCCGACGCTCGACGGCCGGGTCAAACCCGACGTCGTCGCGCCCGGGGACAGAATCTGGAGCGCGGGTCTCGTCGATCACAACATCGGCGCGTGCGCGGTGGTCGGCATGAGCGGGACGTCGATGGCGACGCCGCTCGCCGCCGGGTCGATGGCTCTGCTGCGGCAATACTTCGTCGACGGGTTCTACCCCACGGGGTCGCGGAACGCCGCGGACGCGTTCGAGCCGTCGGCGGCGCTCCTCCGAGCGGTCGCCATCAACGGCGCGGTCGCGATGGAAGGGTTCGACGAAGTGGGCGAGCCGCTGGACCCGCCGCCGTCGCCGCGGCAGGGCTGGGGGCGGCTGAGCCTCGCGAGCTCCGTCGTTTTGGCCCCCGAGCACGGCGTCGACGCGAGCGCGGCGGACGTGCCCACCGCCGCCGTCGTCTGGGACGAGTCCTCCGCGCGGACGCTGCGCGCGCCTGGCGAGACGCTCGGTTTCTGCCTCGACGTCGCCGGACCGGAGGAGGCGCTCAGGGTGACCATCGCGTGGACGGACCCGGCGGGGGACGTCGTGTCGGACGGGTCCATCGTCAACGATCTCGACCTGACCGTCTTCGCGCTCGGCGCAGGCGGCGCGAAGACGACGCTCTGGCCGTTTCCGGGGCTGGAGGATCGCGTCAACAACGTCGAGCGCGCCGTGTGGAGCGCGCCGAAGCGAGGGCGGTACTGGGTCGAGGTCGCAGCGCACGCCGTCCCGGGCGGCGAGCAGACGTTCGCGATGGCGGCGACGGGGAGGGTGGCGCTAATCGACGACGCGAGCGATGAAGCCGCGTGCGTCCAAGGGTACGAGTTTCCGACGACTCCAGAGTCGACGCCGGAGCCGACGCCGGAGCCTACGCCGGAGCCGACGCCGGAGCCGACTCCGGAGCCAACTCCGGAGCCAACTCCGGAGCCGACACCGGAGCCGACGCCGGAGCCGACTCCAGAGCCGACGCCGGAGCCGACGCCGGAGCCGACTCCAGAGCCGACGCCGGAG
>MDSW01219413.1_pt1 | contig 16789 bp, 16 predicted proteins | sample 811171 | NCBI WGS metagenome assembly MDSW01 (sample SAMN05326641, study PRJNA326480) | marine metagenome | isolation source: seawater | place: Atlantic Ocean: North West | collected 2012
CATTTTCATATCTAGAAAAGAAAAGAATTGATGCCCACACAATTGAGCACACACCCAAAGATCTTGATGTAAATGGTCAAATTGTAGCAATTGTAGATGATATGATTAGTACAGGTGGGACAATTTGTAGAGCTTCAGAAGCGCTGATGAAGCAAGGAGCAAAAGAAGTACATGCAGCATGCACCCATGGACTATTTACTGGTGGAGCCATTAAACGTCTTTCCAGCCATGTTAGTGGAGTTCATTCAACTGATTCACTACCAAACCCACGAGCGAATGTTTCTGCTGCTCCAGCTTTGGCGCGAGGAGTAAAGGCATTATTGGAACAAATATGAAAAATATCTAATCGATTTTGATTTTCATTGGTTCCAATGCGTTTATATCAAGTCCTAACTCCGCAGCGGATGCTACATGAGGAGATGCCAATGAGTGTGCACATCGCGTTTGAAACCCCGCAAGACATTAAGGACAGTGTATTCGAGCTAGTCAAGCTCGTAGGAAAGGAAGGAAATGGTACTGTAAAAAAGGGTGCTAATGAAGTAACCAAGTGTGCTGAACGCCAAACTGCTATGATGGTAGTAATGGCTGAAGATGTGAACCCTCCTGAACTTTTAGCACATATTCCTATGATTTGCAAAGAAAAAAATATCCCATTTATCTATGTTGATAGCCAAGAATATTTAGCAGAATATGCTGGAATGTCTCGCGGTACGAAGACTGCGGCTATTGCGATTCTGGATGTAGGTAGAGAAGCCAGCGATCGATTTGATGCTGTTAAGACGGCGGCCGAAGGATTGGCAAATTGAAGGAGGCAATACAATGGCAGTTGAAGCATGGCCTGCTGAAGTTGTAGAAATTGTGGGACGTACCGGAATGCGTGGAGAAGCCACACAAGTCAAGGTACGCGTTAACGATGCACCCAATCCTCGAGACGTAGGTCGAATTATTACTCGAAATGTACTAGGTCCTATTCGAGTTGGAGATATTCTGATGCTTCGAGATACTGGTCGTGAGGCTAAGAGGCTGAATGCACGTTGAGGTGAGAAAAATGCCTGAAGAACGAATTTGTAGTTTCTCTGGAGATAAGATCGAGCCTGGTACTGGAATGATGTTCGTCAAAAGAGATGGGTCAGTTCTTTGGTTCAAAGACAGTAAATCTCGAAAAAACCATCTCAAAACAAAACGCAATCCAAGACGTGTAAAATGGACTAGATTCTACGTAAAGGGTGGAATCAAGTAATCATCAACAATTGTTGCCAATTAGGTTCGGTTGAAATACACCTAGTAGGTCCCCGGGGCATGAGTGATATGGAAACTACGTTCGTGATGATTAAGCCAGATGGTGTTCAACGTGGCCTAGTAGGCGAGATAATCGACCGATTTGAGAGAAAGGGATTGAAATTAGTTGGACTTCGAAGTTTGATTCCGTCTGAAGAAATTGCCGAAGAACATTATGCGGTTCACAAAGAAAGGCCATTCTATAACGGACTAATTAGTTTCATTACATCTGGACCTGTTGTAGCGATGGCTTGGTCTGGAATAGATGCAATATCTGTTGCTAGAATAATCATTGGAGCCACAAATGGTCGCGAAGCTCTTCCTGGAACAATTAGAGGTGATTTTGGAATGGATATAGGGTTCAACCTAATCCATGGAAGTGATGGAGAAGAGACTGCTTCTTCGGAACTTGCATTATGGTTCCCTGAAGGAACCATGTCGTGGAATCGAGATATTGATTCCTGGGTATACGAGTAACGAGTGGATGTGATGCTTTGGATGGAAGGCGCCAGCCTATCGTAGCTGTTCTAGGCCATGTTGATCATGGAAAAACGTCTTTATTAGACCACATAAGGAATCTGGGTTCTAAAACTCAAGGTTCTGTAATGGCTAGAGAAGCAGGAGGTATTACCCAACATATTGGTGCAACAGAAGTACCTGCTGATGTTCTCAATACATTTTGCGGACCACTTTTGGGTGGGAAAGAATTTCTTTCACCAGGGTTACTTTTCATAGATACCCCAGGACATCATTCATTCACTAGCCTCAGAAGTAGAGGCGGAGCACTCGCAGATATTGCAATTCTAGTTGTAGACGTAATGGATGGATGCAAACCACAAACACTTGAATCAATTAGAATCTTGAGAGAAGCAAAAACACCATTTGTGATTGCTCTAAATAAAGTCGATAGGTTGTATGGTTGGAATACAGAACATGGAAGATCCATGGCTATTTCATTGAAAAAACAATCAAAGGATTCAATCGGATATCTAGAGGAAAAACACTGGAAACTTGTAGGTGAGTTGGGAGATTCTGGGTTTAATGCTGAACGCTACGATCGCGTTAATGACTTTACAAATACCATTGCTATGGTCCCATGTTCCGCGAAAGAAGGTGAAGGAATTCAAGACCTACTTGCCGTTGTAATTGGACTTGCAGAACGATACTTAGAAACTCAACTCACTGATGTTAAAGGGATGGGGACTGCTACTGTTTTAGAAGTAAAAGAAGAACGAGGATTAGGAAAAACGCTCGACATAATACTATCACGTGGATCAATTGGTAAAGGTGACCACATAATTGTAGCTAGTGAAAGTGGACCTAAGAAATCTAAAGTTCGAGGAATGTTTTCTCCAAGAGGTATGAATGAGATGAGAGATGCTGGGGACCGTTGGGATCCTGTAGAACGTGTTCATGCTGCTGCTGGTGTGAAGATTAGTGCCGTGGATTTAGATGACGTATTAGCGGGAACTACACTTCATGTAGTTAATTCAGAGGAAGAAGAAGAAATTGCATGGATGAAAGCAAAAGAAGAATCAACACTAACTTTGGAATTGAAAGAAACCGGAGTCTGTATCAAGTCAGATACACTGGGTGGATTGGAAGCGCTAGCATTTGAATTAGGTGAAAGAGAAATACCCATCAGAGCAGCAAGTGTTGGAAAAATTACTCGAAAGGATATTCGAATTTCAGAAGTAGGGAAAGAACCCGAGGAGCGTGTAATATTAGCATTCAATACAAAGCCACTTCCTGAAGCATCTGCCGAATTTGAAAGCCCTTCCTGTGATGTTCATCTGATTTCTGGAGACATAATTTATCACATCATAGATGAACATGAATCTTGGTTGAAAGAAACATTGGAAAATAAAGAAAAGGCAGACAGAGAAATGGTTGTTTATCCTGGAAGATTGCTCTTCCTTCCAGATCATACATTTAGAGCATCTAAACCCGCCGTTATTGGAGTACGAGTACTCGGAGGACGAATTCATGTGGGTCAAAGACTAATGAAAGAAGGGATCCAATTAGGTCAAGTCAAATCAATTCGTTTAGGTCAAGATAGTCAAAAAGAAGCAAAACAGGGTGACGAAGTTGCAATTAGTATCAGCGGCGCAGTGAAAAAACCGGGAGATGAAACTTCAGAAGCGACTCATGTGACAATTGGAAGGCAGATAAACGAAGGCGATGTACTCCTAGTAGATGTTCCCGAATCTCATGTAAGAATTCTGAGAAAACGCAATCTCACAGATATGGAAAGGGAGATTTTGGATGAAATTGTAGCAATGCATAGAAAGAACTCCAATTCACCTCGTTGGGGGCTTTGAATCTCCTGATGCAAAACGAATCGGCAACCACCAACCTTGAAGTAGTTCAAGATAGGGTGGTTTGTTGTTAAAGGGTGCTAATATGGTCTCAGAGTATTCTGGAGGAAGCGGGGGTCGCGGTCGAGAAGTTGTCCGTGTTGTTAGTGACATTTCTAATGCGTTGATGAATGAGGTTTCCAAAGTAATCATTGGAAAACAAGAAAACCTGCGACGTGTAACCATTGGAATTTTATCAAATGGAAATATGCTTCTAGAAGATTTTCCAGGATTAGGAAAAACAATGCTTGCAAATACATTTGCTCGTTCTCTAGGATGTAAATTCAAGAGAGTACAATTTACCCCTGATTTGTTGCCGTCAGATATTATGGGGACGTACATGTATGATCAAAAAGAAGGTGAATTCAAACTACGTCCAGGGCCACTATTCGCAAATCTTCTACTCGCTGATGAGATTAACCGTGCTCCTCCAAAAACTCAGGCTGCATTACTCGAAGCAATGGAAGAAAAACAAGTAACAATCGAAGGTATTACTCACAAATTACCTGCTCCTTTCGTAACATTGGCAACTCAAAACCCAATTGAACAGGAAGGAACTTATCCGCTTCCTGAAGCCCAAATGGACCGTTTCCTCATGAAAATGAGTATGGGATATCCAAATCGTCAAGAAGAAAAAGCAATTCTTGCAAGAAGAAAAATGCGTGGAAAGGATGACCACGATGTCGAACAAATCACTTCTCCGAAGAAAGTTGTAGCAATGCAGAAAGCACTCGAAGAAGTTCACATCGACCCAGCTATCCTTTCTTACATCGTTGAAGTAGTACAACGTTCACGTGAAGATCATAGAGTAATTACTGGAGCTTCTCCACGTGCTAGTCAATCTCTATTCAAAACAGGTAGAGCAGCAGCAGCAATTGATGGTCGCGATTATGTAATTCCTGACGATATTAAATCGGTTGCACTACAAGTTGTTAGCCATCGAATTGTTTTGAAACCTGAAGCAAAGATTCGTGGAATTACTGGAATGCATATCATGCGCAAAATATTGAATGAGGTCCCTGTACCTGTTATCCAATAATTTCGCATCTAATTGTTGCATTTATCTGCGAATACTGATGTAGGACGGATTCAGGAGTGGTGCTGAGACGATGGACCCGTACAAGACTATCATAGCGTGCACAAACCAGAAAGGTGGATGTGCAAAGACTACTACTGCTGTGAATCTAGCAACTTCACTTGCTGAAGGGAACTCTAAACTTGGAATCCCCCCAGCAAAAGTATTGCTTATCGATTTAGATCCGCAAGGAAACGCATCAACCAGTTTTGGAGTGGACAAAAGACTCGACGTCCCCACAGTTTACGAACTATTGATGCAACCTACCGGAGAGGATCTAAATGTTCATGATTTCTTAATTGGGCCAGAAATATTGACTGATGAAATGCAAAGATCATTCAAAAATATGAATCAAGATCAACGAATCCCTAAACGATTGAAAGTAGAAAATCTATACCTCCTGCCTTCCAATATTCGGCTCTCAGGCGCAGAAATTGAGTTGGCAACTAAACTGGGAAGGGAAACCAGGCTTCGTGAAGCACTTGCACCAGTAATGGATGATTTTGATCATATCATAATTGATACTCCACCTTCATTGGGTTTGTTAACAATAAATGCACTCGCAGCAGCGAATTGGATATTGGTTCCAGTTCAAGCAGAATACTATGCTCTAGAAGGGATGAGTCAACTAATGAATTCTATTCGTTTAATCCAAAGAAGAGTCAATAATCATCTGAAATTATTTGGAATTGCGGTTACAATGTATACTCCTCGATCTAAGTTATCTGATTTTGTGGAAAAAGAAGTGAGAAAACACTTCGGAGAAGATGTCTTCCAAACTGTTATCCCACGTTTGATGTCGATTGCTGAAGCACCTAAAGATGGGGCACCGGTTGTACTACTCAAAAATCCTACAAAAGGAAACAAAGGAAGTAAACAATACTGGGCATTGGCAAAAGAAACACATCTTAGGATAATGAAACGAAGAGCAGAATTTGGTGTTAATCCTGAATCAGTACTTCGAAGAGAAGCCATTGAACAAGGTGACCCTGAACATTTGTAAATGGATTTGGAAAATTACCAAACTCTATTGGAATGGGCTCAACAACCATTTTTTCACCGTCATACCTATGTTCGTGAAGGCTAACATCGAGATATGGGTTCACCTGATATGACCTCTGTCTCAGTTTCATTTGAAGTACGAAGACGCCTTAATTCATTGAGAGCAATGGAAGGGGTGAAAAGCATCGATGATTTGCTAAAATCCGTACTGAAAGAATACCGTCTAAATCGCTTAAAGGAAGAACATGATGCTCTGAGAATTCGCATTTCTAATTTAGATGATGCAGATATAGATTCCACGATTTCAGCTTTAGGACTATTGAGTGATTAATGTGCGTGGACAACCTCGTGTACTTCGTGTAGATGGAACAACTATCCTACGAGGACTAGTATTCCCAAATAGTGATGAAGAGAAGCTGCTTCACCTAGCAGCATGCGAAAAAATCGAATTGCATTCATCTACGAGGGATTGGAATCTGATACTAAAAGGACTGATGGAACTTAGTAGAAGGGCGGGATCGAGTCCTATGAGTGGTGATGAACTAAAACAACTCAGAATGTCTCTTCCTGTAAATTTCACATAATTCAAACAGATGAAACAAAATGAACTAGAATTTGTTTGTTAGATTCAACTATTCTTCTCTAGCCATTCATGGCCATACCAACGCCATTGATCCATTGTCCATCCCTCAGGTAAACCTCCTTCGGGGAGAGGAGGAGCTTCTGCAGGGGCACTTGACGATTCTTCAGTTGCTTGAGATTCTTCAGAAGTTACTCCTTCTTCGGCATTTTGGTAGACCTGCCATCCTTCCTGACCGGCTTCCCAGTTCCCTGTTCCATCATCTACTTCAGATGGTTCTTCTTGTGACTCGTCATTACTTGGCTCATCTACAGGTCCTCTTTGTTTCCCTTCAGTAGTTGACTCGTTATCCTCATCAAAGATTTCTTCATCCGGTGAATTTTCACTCAAATCTAACAATGATGCTACATCATCATCCCAATTCTCATCTTCTATGATTCCTCCAATCTGTTCTACTGAACCAGTTTCAATCTCCTTAGTAGCACCACGTCTGGTGTATTTCTCTTCATCAGTTTCAGATTTCTTACCCAACTTACGCCCAACAATCGAAAGTACACCAATAACAACCAACATTATGGCAGCTATTGCTGCACCAATTGGAGCGAATGAAATCAATTGACTTGCAAGATCTACTTCCTCTTGTTGATTGACTTCGAGATTCTGATTTACTTCTTCTTCTTTGTCTAGTGATGCGCAAATTGAATCGTTAACATTCCTTTCACAATGATCTTCAACAGTTTGAACATTAAATTCCCTATCGTCATAATCAGTATTTGAACCCAAACAATCTCGATCTTCGTCCAACCATTCTGTTGAATTTCCTACTAGAGAACCGGGGCAATTATCGGCATCCCAATATGCTTCAGATTCGTCTGCATATCCATCTCCATCAGTATCTGGACACCCATAACTAGAGACCGTCTCAACTTTATCTTCCACTGGATTGTAAAGCAAATAACGTGTACTTGTTCCTGCTTCATTCATACATCCATCACCTCGGAATCCCTGTTGAGCATCTCCATATCCGTCTCCATCAGTATCCATCCATTGAGTAGGCTCTGATGCAAACGAATCACCTTCATCCGACCAACCATCTCCATCCAAATCAGGACAACCTAGTCGATCTGCTGTTGATGACCCACTTTCATCTGGACATGCATCTGGGTTATTACCCTCTAAATTGTCTCCAAAACCATCTCCATCAGTATCTGCCCACTGTGTACCATCATCTGGGAAACTATCCCCATCTTGCCCATATGTTGAATCCCCGTAACCATCCAAATCTGAGTCCTGATATTGATCAGGATTAGATGGGAAAAGGTCAGGATTTGTTCCATCTGGGTTATCGCCATAACCATCCAAATCTGCATCTTCCCATTGAGTTGGATCATCAGGGAAACTGTCGGATTGATTTCCGGTTGATGAATCACCATATCCATCTCCATCTCTATCTGAAGTTTGGGATGAGTCTAGAGGGAATGCATCAAGAGAATCAACAACGTTGTCTCCATCTGTATCGATATCAAAGAGCAATATATCAGATGAACTTGCAAAGGACATTAGAACAACTAATGAATTTGCATCTCCACCAATAATGCCCATTACCTCACCATTTCCATTGGAGAGAGATTGGATTTGGTTGCTACTTGACCTGTTCATAAGATGAAAAAGGCCGTTAGAACCTGCAAGAGAGATAGTATCTGCACCTGTATCGAAAATTCCAATTAATTCAGTGGGTGGACTAGGAGTGGATGAATGTGTTAAAGACCAATTTACTGATTCATACACAAGATATTGTCCATTTTTAGTTACAGCATGTAAATTTCCATCGCTATCTCCCATTATATCTGTGACCTCTGCATTCGGGTCTGAAAGAACACCCAGAAGACTCCCATCATTCGAATGGACTCGTACAACTCGGTCTCTTCCTCCAGTTACAATGTCTCCTTGGGGAGTAACTTCTACAGAAGTAATCCCAATTGTATGAGAAGTTGTCTCAGCACCTGTTGCTACTCCATCACTATATTCGTATGCCTTTTTTGATGCACGATCTGAAACCCATAGATCTCCACTGGGGTCAAAGTCTAATGAATCAATAGGCCCTCTAGAAATCGAATAAATTATTGCTTCAAAAACTGTTGAATAAATGACTGCGCCTCCTTGATGACCCACTGCAATTAATCCATCAGCGTGACTATATGCCATCGAAAGAGCTGTTACATTGAGAATACCAGTCCAAATTATCTGTCCTGCTTCATTTCCTGTTAATTTGATTGCAGTAATATTTCCTGATTCATTGACAATTGCAACATCTCCATTTCCAAGGTTTGCCCAGCCTATAGTAGAGCCAGATAATGTTTCAATATCTCCCGCATATCCAAGATCTCCGGCTTCTGCACTGATAGAAGGAACTGTGGTTGAAATAAGTAAAATCGCGACTGCAATAATGCTCCTAGACGGATGACGCATGTACCTTGAGAGTACCCTCCGCCTATGAATCCGGCGGACTAATGCTTGTTTTATTCCTCTTCAGAAGATATTGGTTTCATTACTTTTACAGGACGAATTGAGGCTGATTTCTCTTCAGTAGTCGGTTGAAGTGTCTTTACTGGCTTAATTGAAGCAGTTTGGGTTTCTGATACTGGTGTGAGTAAACGTCTATCAGATGCTGGAACCAATTCTGCAACATTTTCTGCGTCATCTGAAACAGGTTCAATTTCTGGCTCAATTGTCTTTCGAACTGGTGGACCTTTAACTGTGGCAGATGATGGTTGGCGAATCATTCGACCGCCTCCAGGAGGACCCTTTACTGGTGGACCCTTTACAGATGGCCCTCCACTCTTGATCATTCGGCCACCTCCTGGTGGCATCTGTTCTACTTCATCATCTACTTCTTCTGCAGATTCCTCGATTGTTGGTTCAGGTTCTAATTCAGGGGAAGTAATTGGTTCAATCTCAGGTTGAACCCCGAGGAAACCTGGTGAGCCTGCTTGAGGCGCACCCAATGGGGCCGCTGAACTACCTATAGGAGCTCTAGCAGGGGCTAAGGGTGCCTGTCCCAATGGGCGTGCGCCCAATGGAGCGGTCTGGCCATCTTGTTGAGCGGCAGCTGCACCGAGTGCAGTCATTGGACGTGCCTGACCAATGGGTGAACGAACTGGTGCTGCAAGCCCACCACCTAATGGAGCAGGAGCCTGACCTGGAACATTAAGTCCAGTCATTGCTGCTGCACCAAGTCCAGTACCTTGATTCTGAGCCCCTAAGTTTCCAAGCATCCCTGCAGCACCTGCTGGAGTTTGAGAACGAGCTGAACCTAATGCACCCATCCATGCTTCTCTCTTAGCAAGACGCGCATCTTCCTCAGAAGCTTCATCCTTTGCTTCTAATTGAGCAACTAATGCTTCTCTTTCGAGATCTTCATCGGTAATGAGATCCTTCTCAATGTCCTTTCTTAGACGGCTTTCAGCCAATTGTTTGAATTCTTCTGAACGTGCTTCTAGAGTAGCCAGTCTTTCCTTAATTTCTTGACGTTTTACTGCTAATGCTGCCTCTATTTCAGCACGCATTTCAGCTTCTCTTCTTCTTACTTCAATGAGAGCCTTATTGCGCATAATTTCTTCGCGCTTGGACATCTGTCTCTCAAGTTGCTCGACTACTTCACGCTCTTTGCGTTCTCTAAATTCGCCCAACCTTTGCTCCATCTCAACTTCCAAATCTAAAGCAGTCTCTTGACGAACTAAATCCAATGAAGTCTCTAGGGAAATTCTTTCATTTCTCAACCTAGCATCTATTTCTGCCATTATTTGGCGCTTTGTTGCTTCTTCTCTTGTGGAATATTCTGCCTCAATCTGTTCAACCCAATTGGCCCTACGAGCTTCGTGATCTTCTTCCATCTCATTTCTAAGTTCATTTTCACGATCATGACGGAAACGAGCGAGTTGACTTCCAATTTCTGCTTCGCGTTGAAGTCGATATGTTTCGAATTGATGTTCAATTCTACGATCTAATTCTCCTTCGATTTGTCTAGTAAGTCCAGCCTCGATATCATCTATTGTTTGTTGGAAGCTAATATCGAAACGATCTCTAAGTCTTTGCTTTCGTTCAGAAAGTCTTCCAGCATATTCTGTCTCCAATGCTTTGAGAACACTCGAACGTAATTCCTCACGTTTACGTGCAACTGCTAATTCCAAATCTTCTTGCATTCGATTCTCCAAACGATGAGTTTCTGCAACGAGGCGTTTCTCCAATTCCGATTGAATATCTTTAGCAACATCCTCCTCCATTCGTAGAGCTCTTCGCTCATACTCTGCTCGAAGCCGAGTTTCACGATCTTTCAACCTCTGCTGAAGTTGTTGTTCAAGACGATTACGTAATGCTCCTCTGATCTGAATCTCTCGTTCAGCTAATCTTTCGTCCAATCCTTCCTGAATTCTCTGTTTCTGTAAATTCTCCTCGTCTCCGAGTTGATTCTCCATATCCTTGCGTAGTTCTGATTCTAAATCCCGAACTTGACGCTGGAATGCTTGTTCGGCTTCAATTTCCATTCTTTCAGACAAGAAGGCTTGACGTCGATTGAACTCTTCGTCCATATCTTGACGCAAACGTTCTCGAATCTCTTGTTGTGAAACTTTGATTCTTCGTTCTTTCTCCAAAGACAACATTTCTTTGAGTTGATTTTCCTCTCTTTCAAGTCTGAGTAATAACTCCTGTTTGAGAACTCCTTCTTCTCTTTCCAAAACTTGTTGTTCGATAATTGTAAGTTCTTCTTCCAAATCAGAACGTAATGAAAGTTCGAGATTTCTATATTCTTCATCGTGAATAATCTCGTTTGCTTTACGCATTGCACTGCGCATATTGGACAATCGTTCTGCTTGCTCTGCGAGGCGTAAACGTCGTTCTCGATCTATTCTAGAACGAATGCTGGCTTCCCTATCCAGTGATTGAATCGCTTCCTCAGTACCTTCAAAAGAACGAGATTGAGAACCGACTACACTACCTCTCAAATCAGCCAAAGAAGGCTTACCAGCCTCTTGACTCTCTAAGGTCTCCGACACATCATCCGTAGCCATTGGGTTCCCATCCCCGAACTCAAACGGTTTCCTCATGGTAATTAATGGGAGCAGTTCCTAACATTCTCTAGAAGCCGTTTCTAAGGATTTGAGAACAAAGCGAAATTCAAAAATTTACTTTGAATCCTTCCATACATGCTGGACAACGTAATTTTCTTTCTCCTGGTCGCTGCGGTATTCTCAAACCCCGATCACAAGCTGGGCAATTAATTTCGACTTTGATTACCTTGGGAGTTAATGTGAATTCATGTTTGCAATTTGCACAACGAAGATCTGCCGGTCTAGAATCTATTCCAGCCACCAAAACATGTCTACATGCTGGACATGTGACCTTTTCCTGTTCCCAGGCTGCTCTGGTTGGAGAATGCTCTACCTTTACTTGAGCAGCACAAACCACGCATTCCAACTCTCCTAAATCAGACGGCAAGAGTGATTCACAATTTGGACAATGGGCCGGTGGGGGGGAAACTCTACTTTCCACTTGGTAAGGTATTGGAGTATCCTCGCTCATACATTGCCCCCCATATGTTCCTCAATAGAGGACTATTTCAAGGGGTCGATTGACTTACGCCTTTACCTAGTAAAATCTTGATTGAAATGATGGCCTCATTGAAGACATCGACAAAAATATTTCCAACCGTTGAAATGCGTTTGATTCCAGTTCCTCCAACCCATATTCCATTTAGAATCACCAAGAAAGCACTAGCTTCATGAAGTAAAACTCCAAATGCCATTGAAATCTCTACTCCCATTAGTACACAAGTAACTAGTATAGTCGTCAGTAATACACTTAACATGATATTTAATTGAACAATACGACGTGCAGATTTTGCTAATTTTGTTAAAGCAACAACTGCACGGGGATCTTCTCCGGGTATCAATATATCAGCTGCTTCAAGATTAACTTGATTCCCGGAACCTACTGCTATTCCTACATCTGCAACTGCCAATGCTCCGGAATCATTGAATCCATCACCAGCCATTAATGTCCTTCTAGAAATTGAACGCTTTTCTACAAAAGATGCCTTTTCTTCAGGAGAAACATTACCTATACATTTCTCAGCACGAATACCAAGACTCTCGCCAAATGATTCCACTGCTTTCTGTTCATCTCCTGATAAAATCTGAACCTCTATTCCAGACTGGTGAAGAGCAGATACAAGTTCCAATGCTCCATCTCGTGCGTCATCATGAATAAAGCGGAACAAAGCAATGGCTATTCCATCTTCTGATAACATGGATGCTCCATGGCCAGATTCCCTAACGTTATCCATTTCAATAGATAATTCGTTTGGAATTACTATTCCAGATTCCTCTAACCAATCGACTCTACCGATTCTGATTTCTTTGCCCCGTAATTTACCAATTACTCCTGCTTCTCCATCGATTATTGATGTTACATTCATTGGAGTATTTCCCTCTTCTAAAGATTTGAAAATTACATTCGCATAAGGATGGTTAGATCTCATTTCAAGGCCTGCTGCTAATCTTGTTGTTCTTGTCCTATCAATTCCTTTTGCTAGTGAAAGACTATGAAGACGGGGTTTACCCGATGTCAGTGTTCCAGTTTTATCGAGAAGTACCAAATCAACTCTAGCGGCCCTCTCTAGAACATCACCCCCTCTAGCTACAATTCCTTTTGTTGATGCATGTGATAAAGCAACAGCATGAGGGATAGGTGCTGCAAGTAATAAAGCACATGGGCAAGAAACTACCCACAATATGAGAGTGGTTAGAAGTGCTTGTTCAGTTTGGCCATAAGAGAGTAAGCCGATTACGGGGGAGAAAATGAAAACAATAGGAACCCACCATTCGGTAAATTTTGCAATTGTTGAATGCACTGAAGGAGGGCGTTCCCTATACCTATGAACCATATCTATCAACCCCGCTAATCGTGTATCATCTTCAATAGCAGATGTTTCAACAATTACTGGGCCTCTAGTCAATGTCAATCCCGCTTCAATAACAGCACCTGAAGAAACTTCAACAGGAAGAGATTCTCCAGTTAAGGGAGCTCTATCTAAATGCCCTATTCCCTCGATTATCTTGCCATCTACAGGAACAATTTCTCCAGATCGAATCTCTATTTTATCGCCAATCTGAAGTGATGCAATTGGTACCATATCGGTGGATTGAGCATTGGATTGAGAATTAAAAGATGATAATTTTAGTATATTGGATGGAGAAATCGAAGAAATTGTATCAGTTAAGTTTAGTTTCTTTTTGGAGATAAGTCTCGCTTCTCTGGGCAATCGGTCCAAGCCCCCTTGCATTGCTTCTCTAGCCTTTACAATTGCATGTTCTTCTAGGTGAGATGCAAAGGCAACAAGCCCTACAACCATCAAAGCCTCTGAATATTCTTGAAGAACCATGGCCCCAACTACTGCAGCAGTAGTGAGAACTTGGAAAGCAAATACTCCATTCATTAGACTATTAATTGCTTTAATTAACATCGGCCAACCAATCAATAAAACTGAAAGAAATGCAATGATTTGTGAAAGCATCAACTGCTCATATGCTTCTAGCAATAATATTCCTCCCAATATTGGAAATGTAGCCAATGCACCGAGAAGTTGCCATTGATCAGTTCTGAGAGAACCCCCTTCACTAATCGACAGGATTGGATCAATACCAATAATTTCGAATAAGCCCTGTCTTAAGTCGGAGGCTGCCTCTGAATCTAATTGTGGGACACGTTTAATTTGAATTTGGCCTTCAATCATTTGAACATCTAATATTCCAGGTACATTCTGTATCTCTCTTCTCAAAGTTCTTCGATCAATTGTTCGATTTTCTTCTATCATGTTAGGAGTTACCCCTTGTATCGTCTCCCAAGGACAATCAGGCGGATGGCCAATACTACTCAAAATTCTAGAAATTCGAGATACTGTAGTTAATGTAAGGTCAATTTTTATCGAAATTTTACCTTCTAAGACCGAAACTTCACATGATTCAACACCATCTATCCTGGATATGGCCTGTTTGGCTTTAGTTGCACAATCTGGACAATCCATGCCCAATATCTCCCATTCAAATGATTGAATTTCAGCAGCAACCATAACCATTCCATCTTGATTCGCTTTATTCTCTGCTATAGCTAATCTACGAGTTTGTTTTTCATTTCTAGATTGACGTATTGATTTAGCCTTTGAAGAAGCTGAATTTTTTGTTGATTTGAACGTTCTAATTATCCTATTGAAAATTGAACCTACTGAATCGAACATTGAGGAAAATACAGAAGAAACTTGTCCTTTAAGGGGGATTGGAACAACCTCCGCATTTAGTACATCATCCGACGAAGAAATGCTGTCAACTGATTCGGAAACATCGGATTCATCAAGGTCATCGACAAGTAAAATGTCATTTCCTGAATCGTCCATTGCTCTAGTCGAAGTAATGGTCATCCTTGAACATCACTACCGCGGTTGATTCAAATCAGTGTCCGGTCAAGAAGTACCATGGGACACGGGGAGGAAGGGAGGCTTACCAACCAAAAAAGACCAAAAATGCTCATTTGTGACATTGATGGAACCCTAACAGATGAGAACTATACATTACACCCAGGACTACCGAGAGCTTTTCGAAAATTGGAATTGAGTGGAATTCCTGTTGCTTTAGCAACTGGTAATGTTAGACCTGTCGCATGGGCATTGGCTCGCCATCTTGGCTTATCTGGCCCAATAATTTGTGAAAATGGGGGAGTTGTCTGGGATTGGAAGAGGGATGAAGAAGTATACCGTTTGGTAAATGGTGAAAGAGCAAAAAGGGCATGCGAATGGTTGGCTACTCAAATTGAAGGATTGGATGCTGAAGGAATCCTTTCCAATGCTTGGCGTGAATCGGAATGGTGCCTATACACCGAAGAGGAATATGTTGCAATTGTAAATGCTCTACAAAATTCAGAATGGAATGATTTGGAAGTTGTTCGAACTGGATTTGCCATCCACATCAATGAACCTGGATTAGACAAAGGTCGAGGAATTACTTTCGCTTTAGAAAAAATAGGAATATCCCCTGATGATTGCATTGGAGTAGGTGATTCTCCCAATGATTTGCCTATGTTCGAAACAGTGGGATGGTCTGTTGCTGTTGGTTCTGCATTTCCTGAAGTAAAGGATGCAGCCGATGCAGTCGCGCATGAAAGCCTCGTCGGAGGACATGCAGTCATTGCACTAATCGAAGAAATTCTTGCACTACCGGAGTGAAAGTATGAGAAGCGATCATCTACCATTTGCAATGCCAGAACGTTCCCATTCATTGATTCAAGAATGGAGAAATCTATCGTTCTTACATTGGGAAGTAGACCCTGATCTACTATCAAAACATATTCCTAAAGGACTAGAAATTGACACTTACAATGGAAAAGCGTATGTTGGCACAATTCCATTCATCATGAAGAATGTTAGACCTAGATTCACATTTCCTGTTCCGGGAATTTCGACATTTCCTGAATTTAATGTTCGAACATATGTGACAAAAAATGGCAAAGGAGGAGTTCTATTTCTCACCCTTGAAGCACAAAGTCGAATCACTTGTGCATATGCACCTAAAGCGTATGGACTTCCATACAACTATGCAAAAGGTAAGATGAAAGTTCAAGGAAATTCCCATAGGTGGGAAACAAAACGAACTGATGGTACTCACGGATTTTCTGGATTCTGTAGCCCCACTGGCCCTGAACAAACGGCTCAATCCGGTTCGTTAGAAGAATTTCTCTTTGAAAGATATTCATTGTATATGGAACACAAAGAAAATCTCTGTATTGCACACACTCAGCATGATCCTTGGGTTTTCCAAGATGCTGAAGCGACAATTTTGGAGAATAATCTAACTGAATCATTCAATCTAGGTATTGAAAATCCACTAGAACCAGATTTAATTCATATTTCCAAAGGAGTCTTTGTTCATGCTTGGAGTAACGAGGTGATTTCGAGATGAAATTGGGCGTAGACAAAGATGTTCTTCTCCTTGACGGCGAATGTGGCTTATGCAATCGACTAGCACAATTCATAGATAAACGAAGGACGGGAAATGCGAATTTATCCTATCGACCAATCGAATCAAATGATGCTCAAGAATTAATCAAAACATTTCCAATCAAACAACAAAATGCAGATACAGTTTATCTAATTCGAAACGGGAAGTCGTACATTCGTTCTGCTGCCGGAATTCGTGTATTACTCTACATGAAATGGTATTGGAAAATTTGGTTTCCATTTGCATGGATTATTCCGTGGCCATTCAGAGATGTAGTCTATGTAATAATTTCAAAAAATAGAATGAGAATTTTTGGTAGACAAGATAGTTGTTCATTCAGGATCGATTAATAATTTCATCTTGAATTCTATCTACAAATTCTTGAATCTTTACTCCATTTACTTGTTGACGATCGGGTCCTAGATAGGAAACTGTTTCTGATGAAGATTCA
>MDSW01023828.1_pt1 | contig 16788 bp, 14 predicted proteins | sample 811171 | NCBI WGS metagenome assembly MDSW01 (sample SAMN05326641, study PRJNA326480) | marine metagenome | isolation source: seawater | place: Atlantic Ocean: North West | collected 2012
ATCAGATTGAAACTCCTCTTGATGATGTAATGAATGCAGAGATGATTTCTTACCCTAATACAAAACTAATGTGTTCAGTTAACGTTGATGGAGCCGCAGCGGCAGTTTTAGTTTCTGAAAAAAAAGCTAAGGAGCTGGGGATGCAAAGAGCAGTTAGAGTAAAAGCCTCGGTAATGACAAGTGATCCTTACCAAGAAAGAGATCTTGTAATGCCAGACGTGAATTCTTGTACCAGAAAAGCAGCATCAGAAGCTTATGAAATGGCGGGACTTGATGCAAAGGATATTGATTTAGTTGAGTTACATGATTGCTTTGCTACTGCTGAAATGCTTCATTACGAAAACCTAGGCCTATGTAAAGACGGTGAAGCTGGAAGGCTCATTGATGAAGGTGAAGTAGAGCTGGGTGGAAGAATTCCAGTTAATGTTTCCGGGGGTCTTCTGTCAAAAGGACACCCTCTAGGTGCAACTGGCATAGCAAATATTTACGAAGTATGCACCCACCTCAGAGGCGAGGCTGGTGAAAGACAGGTAGAAAATGCCAAAATTGGTATGACTCATGTTATTGGGCTAGGAAGTGCTTGTGGTATACATATCCTAGAAAAGGTATAACTTTCTTATGCGAATTGGTGTTGTTAGTGATACTCATAACAACCTGAAAAATATTGATAAGATAATCGATTTATTTAACAACGAAAATATTAGCCTTGTTATACATACAGGAGATATCGCTAATGCAAAGTCTTTAGATAAATTCTCAAGACTTAAGAGTGATCTTATAGGCGTATTTGGAAATAATGACAGGAATGAAATTGGTATTAAAGAAATCGCTTCAAAAAATAATTTTAAGTTTCAAGATCCGCCGAGTACTATAAATTTGAATGGTAAAAAAGTTGCCATATTCCACGAACCTGATTCTATTAATGATTTTCTATCAAAAAATCAAAACATTGACATTGTTATACATGGTCATACCCATAGATATAGAAATGAAATAAACAATGATATTTTATATTTCAATCCTGGCGAATCTGCGGGCATGCAAGAAGGTATGAATGCCATAGGAATAATTGACTTAGAAGAGTTGTCTACGAAAAGAATCTTTTTTTAATTTTAGTGAATAATATAAAAAAGAAAAAAGACAGGGGCAAAGATAAGGCCAAAGGTCTTAATGTCCTGGTTGAGAAATTTTGTTCAAAAACAATATTAAAGAGGAAAACAAATATAGCTGGAGCAAAATCAGACCCTTTAATATCTATCTGTGCAGGAGTTGCAAAAAGAGCAAATATAAAAATAAAGAACCAACTATAATTTTTTGCTCTTAAACTAGCCACTAAGTGGCTTAGAAAGAAAATAGAGATAAAGTACAAAGACCACGCTAACATTTTATCTTACTAACTCGAATAACTTATCCCTTATCAGCTCGGCCCTCCAATTAGTTATATTTTTACAAGCACCTTCAATTCCAAAAAGAAAAACTGATCTAAGGAAATCTTTCTGAATTTTTTTTGAAAAAAATAAAGTTGAATTTATATTATGTTCGTTAGATAAGTCTTCAATTATTTTATTAAATTTATTGAGTAGAGCAATTTCCTCTTGTTTAGAAATTGATCTCTCTAGGGGTAGGTCGGGGATAGATTGTTCAAATGTATTATCAATCAGTTTGTTTACATCTTGCTCCAACCAATCTGATTTTTTAAAGGTTTTTAGTTCCTCTTTTTGTACGAGATAGAGATGGATTAAATACTCTACATCTAAAGTCGCATATTTCAACTGAGAGTCAGTCAAAGGTCTTCTAAGCCAGTTAGATCTAGTCTCATTTTTCTCTAAATCTATAGATAATTCTTGTTTAACCAAAGATTGATAACTTATAGAAAAATCACCTCCTAATAAAGAATTAGCAAGTTGAGTATCAAATATATTTTTCATTTTTTTGCCAGTCCATGAGTAGACTGCCTCTAGATCTTCCTTGCATGAATGAAAGATTTTAATTACAGAGGAAGAATCTAAAAAACTACAATTTTCTTCAGGATTTTCAATCAAAACTGAATCTATAAGGTAAATCTCCTCTCCATCATTTATTTGTAAAAGTGCCAATTTCATATTTTCTTTGTTAGTTCTTCTAAATTCTGTGTCGACTCCTAAATAATATTTTTTTGATAGCTCCTTATCTAAAATTATCAAATCATCCAGCGAATCAATAAAAGTAAACATAATATGGAAATAGATTAATTCTGTTTTTGAAGAGTGAGGACATCCATAACTTCTTTTTCGGGAGTAAAGCCAATAACTGCAGCTTTAAGTATCTCTTTTAATTCATCGACGTTTCCGCTTTCTTCTGCTAATGAAAGCTTGTGAAGGTAATTATTTAAAGACTCAGTGCCTAAAGAGTCTTCTTGAGCTTTTAAAATTCTTTTATGTTGAGTAGAACTAACATTGTTTCCAATGAGCAATTCTTCAAATAATTTCTCTCCCGGCCTTAATCCAGTAAATTTAATTCTGATATCCCCATCAGGATTGTCTTCATCTTGTATCTCTTTTCCAGTCAAACTTATAAGCCTCTTAGCTAGTTCAAATATCTTCACAGGTTCCCCCATATCAAGAACAAAAACCTCGCCTCCTTCACCCATGGCTCCTGCTTGAATTACCAGTTCGGCTGCTTCAGGTATTGACATAAAATATCTAATTACTTCTGGATGAGTAACAGTCACTGGCCCTCCCTCAATAATTTGTTGTTGAAAAAGGGGAATAGCAGAACCCGAAGAACCAATGACATTACCGAACCTAACTATTATCATTTTAGTACCACTATCTTTTGACATCGCCTGAAGTATTAACTCAGCAAATCGTTTTGTCGCCCCCATAATATTTGTTGGCCTCACTGCTTTATCGGTTGAAACTAAAACAAAAGTTTCAACATCAGACTCATTTGCAGCTTCTGCACTTATTTTGGTTCCAAGAATATTATTGGATATAGCCTCAAAGGGGTTTTCTTCTACTATGGGTACGTGTTTGTAGGCAGCAGCATGATATACAGTATTAACTTTGAAAGTTTTTAAGACATCTATCATTCTTCTTTTATTTGTAACGTTTCCAAGAATAGAATGTACTTGAATATCTCTCGAGAGACTCTCTATCTCTCTTCTAATTGAGTAAAGCGCATATTCATTGGAATCAAGCAAAATTAATTTGCTAGGCCCATTCTTTAATACTTGTCGACTTATTTCAGACCCTATAGAACCTCCTGCGCCTGTAATTAAAACTGATTTGTTTTCTACGTTCCTCTTGATTAGATACTTATCAGATTCAACCTCTTGTCTTCCTAGTAGGTCTGAAATATCAACTTCTTTTAATTCAGACACAGAAACCTCTCCTTTAGCTAAAGCCGCAAGTCCAGGTAAGATTCTAACTTTAGCAGAGTAACTCTCTATCTCTTTTAAAAGAGCACTAAGAGTTGCTTTAGATACAGAAGGCATAGCAATTAGCACTTCATCTATACCTTTTTTCTTTATAAATCTTTCCAGTTTATTAGGACTTAAAATTTTAAGCCCTCCCAAAAAAGTATTTTGTATAGCTGGATTAGAATCAAAAAAAGCAATTGGTTCCATTTCAGTACTAACTTTCAAAGCTTCAGATAATTGGATACCTGCAGATCCAGCACCATAAATAACTACCCTTTTTTCTGCTTTGCTATTAGAAAGCAAAAAATTTGCGTAAATTCTGGAACCAACAACTAAGACTATAGAAAAGAGGAATCCTACTAACCAACCAGATTCTATAATTAAATTCTTGAATTCATCTTCAAAGAAGATGCGGTGAAGATAAGTAGTATAGAGAAATCTTAAACTATAATTTAAAAGAAAAGCTATGACTATTGCTTTAAATAAAAGATAAATAACAGCAAAATCAATATATCTGAGGACTGATTTGTAGACACCGAATAGATAAAAAATAAAAACAGAGAAGAGAGGAACCCAAAGGATTCTAATTAGTTCACTTAAAGGAAGGTCTTTAATACTGATGCTGCTTACTAAGCATGCAAAGAGAACTGCTAAAGAGAAAGAAGAGAAATCAGTTAAGGCGACTAGAAATTGTTTAGTCTTCCTTGGTGAATTTAATAATCTTTTTTTAAAACTCATTCATTTGGTGCCCGGGGCCGGACTCGAACCGGCACGAAGTTGCCTTCGAGGGATTTTAAGTCCCTTGTGTCTACCAATTCCACCACCCGGGCTTTGACACGTATTATAGATTAGATTCTGTTTTATAGATGAATAGTTTTTAGTGTAAAAGACTCAAAGGATGCTCCTTCCTCCATCTACTACTATATTTTGGCCATTCAAATATTCTGAAGCATCAGAACAGAGATACTGCACAGTAGCTCTGTATTCGTCTGGTGAGGCCATTCTTCCAAGAGGAATAAGATTTTCTAATCTTTCAACAAACTCTTTGCTTTGATTAACCTTAACTCCTCCTGGGGACAAGGCATTACACCTAACTTTTTTGTTTGCCCAATATGTAGATAGATACATAGTTAGACCGATTAAGCCTGTTTTTATAACCGAGTATGTAATAGGTTTAACTGGCTGGTTTTCCTCTGTCTTATCAACCCTTCTATATAGTCGTTGATCTGGAGAAATAACGGATAAATCAGAAGCTATATTAAGTATTACTCCACCTTTTCCTCTACTTGCCATATCTGTACCAAATATTTGGCTACAGAGAAACGCACCCGTTAAACCTACTGAAATTTCTTTATCCCATTGAGTTAAGCTAAAGTTTTCTAACCTTGACCATTCATTTTTATCTTCTTTATTTTCTACTTTAGGGTCTATAGCAGCATTATTAACTAATATATCTACATAAATATTCTCTTTAGATAGTGATTCGTATACTGAAAGTATATTTTGGCTATCAGTAACATCCATTTCTCTTACAAATATATTAGCTTCCTTGAACTCTTCAAGGAGAGCAGATTTAGTTGAAGATAGATCTTCTAGATTTAAATCAGTTAATATAACTCTAGCTCCATTTTCTATTAAAGCTGCGGAATGCTGATAACCTAAAAGGCCTGACGCTCCGGTTATAAGAGCCGTTTTCTCTGATAAATTAAATTTATCTAACCCCATCATATCTCCTGATTAGCTTTTCCAAGTTTTAATATAAATTAATAAATTCAACATTCAAACTAAAGATAATTAATTAATAAATCTTCTGTGAATTCTTTATAGATTTTGAGTACGGTAGAGTGCTTTTCGTCATAACTCCTGGCAGTTTGCAGAATATAATTACCAGAATAACGGAAATCTCTTAGCATTTTAAATACATTTAAGAAATCTGCATCTCCCTCGCCAAGAGGAACTGTTGTTCCACCAAAAGGTCTATCTTTAATATGGACATTTAGAACTCTAGAACCATAAGAATTGAATTCTTCTATGGGACTAAATCCCAGAGCAGCACTATTTCCAATATCATAATTTATTCCAAATAGTTCAGGATCAAATTTTTCAATAAATTTCCCAAGCTCTTTTGGAGAATAATCTGATTCGAAGGTTATTATTACTTTATTTGATTTTATTAATCCAAGATTTTCTTTTAGAAAAGAGGAAAGAATATCAAATTGATAAGAGTTTTCTAGACTTCCGTTGTCGACAAGAGGAATCACTACAATCCTTATTCCCAAGATTCCACAAGATTCTATTATGGACCTAAAATCATTTTCTAATTTTTTTCTTTCATCATTGTCCGCTTTCCAAAATGGAGATTGCATAAAACAGTCGCCCGTTAAAGATGGAATATTTAAATTATTCTCTTCTTTTAACTTTAGGATTTCTTCTCTTCCGTTAATAGTCATGATGGGGTTATCATATAAATCTTCTTGATCTAGAGTCCATTCCATATTTTTTAGATTTAACTCTCTAGCTTGTTCGAATTCTGACCGCCAGTTTGTTTTTGGAAAAGACTGAATCTTTCCATCTACGATTGGTGAAAGACGTCCTTGCATAAAGCCGATTTTAGAAAATACTGCTTCAAAATCATTCATAAACTTGAAAGGTAAAATCAGGACTTATTAAAATCTTGAGCTTCTTTTGGGAAACACCTCTCTTCAACCATTTTGCATAAAATGTGCCCAATCATAATATGACTTTCCTGAATACGCTCTGTTTTATCAGATGGCACGCATAAACATTCACAAAGATCTCTAAGTAAGCCGCCAGTTGAACCTGTCAGACAAATAGTCTTGATTGAAGAGGAATTAGCATAATTCACAGCAGAGATAATATTACTACTATTACCGCTAGTTGTTATAGGTATGAAGATATCACCTTTTTTTCCTATGGCTTCAAGCTCTCTAGAAAAAATATTATCAAAACCATAATCATTACCTATTGCGCTTATAGCTGAAGAGTTTGCTCCAAGAACTACTGAAGCCAAAGCTCCTCTGTTGAATCTGAACCTAGAGGTAAATTCTGCTGAGAGATGTTGAGCATCTCCAAAGCTTCCCCCATTACCACAAAAGATAATTTTATATCCATTCGCGAGTGATTTTTCACAAAGGTCAACCAGGTTAATTATTTGATTCTTCAATACATCATCATCGAGAATCAATCTCTTAATCGCTATTGACTCTTCTATATCTGATTTTATCTCTTCCATTCTAGTAACTATAAATAATCTTCTAATCTTTCTAATGCTAGCCAAAATCCGTAACCTGAATCTTTATGACCTTGCCATATCTCAGGTATAAAAGATGCATTCGGACAGCCTTGAGCAAGAATACTCCCAAGCAGTTTGAAATCAAGCCTTCCTTCATTTATCTGAAGTCCCTCTCCATTAACACCTTTAGCATCACCTAGATGCAAGTGTGCTGTAAAAGGAGCTATTTGTTTAGCAAAATCATAAAAATCTAAATTCATATGATTGCAGGTTAAAGCAGAGTGAGAAACATCAAAACACATTCTGAGGTTAAGCTTAGAACAGATTTTTTTTATTTCCTCTATCTCTACAAATAAATTTTGAAATCTTTGACCTCCAAAATGCCAAGGAAAAGGAGCCATAGTTTGAGGTATTAATTCAACTCCCTCTAAATCTAATTTAGATAAACTTTTCTCAAATTGTTCGTAATGTTTGATTTTTTTATCTTTTTCTATTGGTTCATCCATCGAAAAACCCCCAACATTTGCTACTATCATGGGCCGCTTTACTGAAGGAAAAAATTCTTTTAAGTTTCTAGTTATATCAATAACTCTTTGAGTTTCAATTAACGATCTCTCAAGGTAAGCCTCATCTAGAGATGTTAAGTCCATCAGATGACTATTAGAGAATAATTCAGGGGCATGAATAACAAAACCACAATCATACTCGCCTTGAAGATAATCTGAAGGATCTAAGTCCATATCTGAATACGAAAGGTGAAATTCATACAGGTCGGGTGCTGCCAAATTATTATATTTTTGAAAATCATGGTACCTTACTGGTATTCCCCAAGGTCTAGAAAATGAATATTTTCGTGGGGCAAGACTTCTATCTTCAAGATCAGAGGGAAAAAAGAAATCATCTTTACGAAATTCTCTTTTCGCCTTCTTTCCTAGCAATTCATTGAAATGCAGAGGAGATAATCCTAATCCGGGGCTAAGAACAGAGATGTGCTTGGCAGTGATTTTTTCTCCTATCTTGATCTTTGTAGATGCTACTAAACTTTTTGAAAGATTTTCTTTATTGATCATTTCTCCTTGACTGAGGGGTCTTTCTCCAGTCACTCCGAGAGATTCTTCTATTTGCCTGATAGAAACCACAAGCTCCTTGAACATTTCAAATTCTAAACTTGCTGCGTGATCTGGTCCTTCCATTCTTCTATCAAGCGTAAAATGTCTTTCGACAACTCTTGCTCCCAAAGCAATAGAAGCTAAAGTAGGAGCAATACCTCTTTCATGACCTGAATAACCAATGTTTGAATGTATCTTTTTTAGTTCTTTCATCCAGTTCAAATTTATGTCATGCAAAGGTGCAGGGTAAGTACTATTGCAATGAAGAAGGCAAAATTCTGCCTTTCTCTTATTCAAGAAAGAAACTACTTTTTTAACTTCTGCATTAGTGCTCATCCCAGTAGATAAAATTATGGGTTTTTTTGTTGCGCAAATTGAATCTATAAGTGGGATATTAGTTAAATCAGCAGAGGCAACTTTGTAAGCCTCAACACCAAACCCTTCTAATATACTAAGGCTCTTTTTATCCCAAGGCGTACAAAGGTACATTATGTTCTTTTTAGAGCAATAATCTGCAATTTGTTTGTGCTCATCAATGGTTAATTCAAATCTATTTAATAAATCAATTACGTACTCTGTGCCTAAGTCATCCCCGGATTTATCAAGGGACTTCTCTCTGTAAACCTCCTCGAGATTTCTCATCTGGAATTTTACACAGTCAACCCCCAAGTCAATGCTCTTATCAATCATCTCAATGGCTCTTTCTATTGAGCCATTATGATTATTTCCTATCTCGGCAATAATAAATATTTTTTCTTTCGACAAAGAGAAATTGGTGCTCAATTGGACACTCCTCTTACTCTCCAAGACGATAGTCCATCATGGTCAAATATGAATGGCTGGATTGAGAGCTTTTTTTCAATCAAGGCATGCATGACTTTTATTCGCTTTTCTGGTGGAACAAAAAATAGAAAAAAGCCTCCTCCGCCAGCTCCAAGAAGTTTCCCGCTAATTGCTCCAGCATCCTTAGCAACCCTATAGATAGAGTCTAATTTAGCATTTGTTATCTTTTTGCTAAAACCCCTTTTTAAATGCCAAGCTTTATCCATCTTGGTAGCAAAATCGACCAGATTTCCCTGTAAAAGATCTTCTCTCATTTCATAGCTTAAGAGTTTATTGTCTTTTACTTGATTAATTATATTTTCCTTGGATAAATTTTTATTCTGATCTTTATGAATATTACCAGAGTGATGTTTTATTCCGGTATCACATAAAATCAGGCTTTCTTCTAATTCTCTTAATACATTTGGTTTAAGTTTTATAGGATGAATAAGATTCCCTTTAGATCGGAACTCCATAAAGTTTATACCACCTGTCACTGTTGCATATTGATCTTGCCAGCCTCCAGAAATATTTGAATGAATTCTTTCAGCCTGAAAGCTTAGTTCAGCAATCTCTTTATTCGTCCACTGATCGAGTCTAGTTTGATTAAAGCATCCGAAGATAGAAGAAACAACAACAGCAGAACCACCCAGTCCTGAATTCATAGGATAGTCAGAATAAAGATACAAGTTAAATCCAAAGGAAGGGCTTATCATTCTTAGCACTGATAAGATTAGCTCAAACCCTACAGCATCTTTGGCTTTAGAATTTAAATTTCTTAGAGAAATTTTTTTGCCTAGATCTAAAGATTCGATAATTACTTTTTTATCCTTCCTAATCTGAAGAGAAGCATGGCTATACAATGATAAAGTTGCATTTATCACGGCACCTCCATATTTTTCAAAAAAATTTGTTAAGTCAGTTCCTCCTCCTCCAAAACTAACCCTAACAGGCGATCTTGCTCTAAAGTAGACTGATTTTTCTTGGGTTAAAGGCAGATTGTCATTGGTAACTATATCTGAAATTTTTCCTGTTGAAGAAAGAATAGGAATTACTTTTATCCTTTGATCTAACTTCTTTAACAATTCCTCCCTTGAAGTATTTTTATTTGCATAAACAAATTTTTTATTTATTACTTTGTCAATTTTATTATTGATAGAGTTTTCTAAAATAAATCTTCTTATATCACCATCAGTGGCAACACCTACGAGTTTATCCGCTTCAGTAACAAGGATAATACCTTTTTGATTTTTATCTATCTTCTTAAGCGCTTCTCTGATTGAAGATCCTTTAGATATTATAAAATTAGTCTTATACATTTGTGATCTTCATAAAATTTTTTTTAAAATACTCGTAGTCTTCAGGTACACCTATATCTATGAAATAAGTTTCAAGATGAACTCCAGTTAATACTCCTTCTTGAGCAAATTGAGACAAATATGTCTCTTCAATAGAACAAGGTCTTTCATCCCATTCCAAAAATAGATCAGAATTCAGCAAGTATAAACCAGAGTTTATGAAACCTGAATTAGACGAAATACTTTTTTCTTTGAAAGAAGTAATCTGATTAAGGCTGGACAGTTCAACAATTCCATATCGATTTGTATCATTTCGGAAAACTACACCCATACAAGGTGGCTTCTCGTCAGAAAATTCTTCAAGAGTTGCACCTAACCATGTATCGCTATTTACAAGAAAGAAATCGCCACTATAACTTAATACATTTAGAGCATTCGCTACAGAACCTCCTGTTCCCAATATTTCTTCCTCAATCACATACTCAAATTTACAATGCGAAAACATTGAATTATTTGCATGTTCCAAATACTCTCTGATCAATTCAGACTTGTAACCTAATAAAAACACAAAATGGCTTACTTCATTATTTACCCAATGTTTGAGTATAAATTCCAAGAAAGGTTTTTCGTCAACTGGGGCAAGTGATTTTGGTATGTCACCAATACTTTCTCTTAATCTTGTGCCCAAACCACCGCATAAAACAAACATAGGTATGTCTTTGTGCTGCGAGTTCTTGTCTAATGTCATTTTAATGGAGGCTGAGGTCGGAATCGAACCGGCGTAGACGGATTTGCAATCCGCTGCATAACCACTTTGCTACTCAGCCTTGCGTGTATTCTAAATATCTTGTATTAATAGACCAGCTATTTAATTAAATATCTATAAGTTTTTATATATAAAAAAATACTATGTAAAGATATGTAAGCTGCTATCCAAAACAAAGAAATAGTTAAAAACCAGAAAGGCTGTCCAAAATTTGGGGAGATTATTAGAAAAGATATAGCAAAAATTTGTAATGTGGTTTTACTTTTTGCAAGTAAAGTAACTTTTACGGGATTTGATCCTACTTCTTCAGTTAAAAATTGTCTTAATGAAGAAATAACTATCTCTCTTATAATTATCATCAAAGCAGGTATGATCAAGAATAAACTGCTGTCATATGATACAAAATAAAATAGCGTAACAATAATCAAGAGTTTATCAGCAACTAAATCCAATAAAGCTCCTAAGCCGCTTGTTGAGCCAGTCTTCCTTGCTATATAACCATCTAAATGATCTGTAATACCTGCAATGACAAACAGAATTAGAGCCGCCCAATTGAGAGGGCTAGGATCTGGTGAAGCCAATATAAGAACTGGGAATATTAAACATATTCTTGAGATTGTTATGTAATTTGCCATTTTTATAGATTATGTATTTCTTTGTAAATTGATTTTGCAGTTTTTTTTCCTATTCCTGGAACGCCACAAAAGTCTTCTACGCTTGCTCTTTTTATTTGTTCTAAAGATCCAAAGTACCTTAATAAATTACTTTTTCTTACTTCCCCTATTCCATAGAAACTATCAAGAGAAGATTGGATTGAAGTTTTTCTCATTTTTTTCTTCTGTATAGATATAGCATACCTATGTGTTTCATCTCTAATTTCTTGAATAAACTGATGAAAAATGGAATTTTGATCAATATTAATACTTTCTCCATTTGATAGATGAATTCTATCGAAAGAAGTTTTTCTTCTTACACCTTTGGAAATAGAAACAACATTGATATCTTTAATATCACAAGCTTCAAATGCTTTAAGAGTCTTTTGTAAATGAGCTTTCCCTCCATCAATTATAACTAGGCCTGGTAATTTTCTTGATTTGTCTTCAGAGAATCTCCTTTCAATCAATTCGATCATAGATCCAATATCATTCCCCCAAAGAGACTTACTGATATTGTATGACCTGTATAATTGCCTAGCTTTTCCTTCTGCAGAGTAAACAACGCAACCAGCTACAGCATTTTTTCCAGAAAAGTGGCTAATATCGTAAGACTCAATTAAATCTAGTTCATTTTCAAGCTTAAGGCCTTTTCTCAATTCTTGGAATTTAATATTCATACTTTTATCAAACTTATTCTTCTTTAATACATATTCGGTATTTGCTCTGCAGGCCTCTAAAAGTCCTTTGTCCTTTTTTCCGGGTCTTGTGATGATTGAAATTTTTCGTAAAAACTTTGCAGACAACGCTTCCTCTAAAAGAGCTTTATTCTCCAACTTTTCGTTGGTTACTAAAAAATCTGGACAATCTTGCTGTGTTAAGTATTTTTGAGTAATGAAATTGCCAAGAATATCTTGCTCGCCCAGGCCTGTACTCTGTAAAAAGTTTTTATGCCCTGTAACCCAACCCTGGTTGACTGAAGTCACTCCAACTTTTACTTTATTTGAGGAAGAATGAATATAGATAGCATCTCTACTATTACTAAAACCAGCAACGCTTTGAGATCTTTGTATATCCCTTAAAGCAGAAATCCTGTCTCGATACATTGCTGCCTTTTCATAATCTTTATTTTGAGAAAATTTATCCATTTCAATATAAAGATTATTTATAAGATCTTTAGATTTTCCTTCCAATAATAGTTCTGCCCTTCTTACTTCCAAGGAATATTCTTCTTTATCAATCAACCCTATACATGGAGCAGAGCATCTACCAATCTCATACTGAAGACAAGGTCTAGTTCTGTTTTTAAAATATGTGTCTGAACAGTTTCTTAGTTTGAAGGTTTTTTGAACAAGCTTTAAAGCTTCTCTTACAGCAAAGAAATTTGGAAAGGGACCAAAAAAAGTACCATTTTCTAATTTTTTCCCTAAAAAAGATTTAGCGGCTGGAAATTTCTTTTTTGATTCAATTTTTATCCAAGGATATCCCTTGTCGTCCTTAAATTGAATATTGAATTTAGGCTTAAATTCTTTAATTAAAAATTGTTCGTACAGAAGAGATTCAAGTTCAGTATTTGTTAAGATAAACTCTATGAATTTAGCCTGTTCTAAAAGTTTTATTATTTTTTTTGATCTAGAGGATTTCCTAAAATATGAGGCAACTCTGTTATTAAGGTATTTGGCCTTACCAATATAAATCGGAATTTTAAATTGATCTAAAAATTTATAGACACCAGGAGATTTAGGTATTTCTTTAACAAAATATTTTATATCCTCATCTAAGCTAGGAATTAAAAAAGGGGACTCAGTGGAAATTTTTTCTTCCATTTACAGATTATAGACTAGGATTTTGGAAGAACACTTGAGGAAAAGTAAGATTTCAAGAATTCATGATTTTCCTTTACATCTAGGGCTAGTTCCTTGCCTAATTGAACTCCCCACTGGTCAAAGGGGTCAATCCCCAGAATTAAAGCTTCAGTAAAAATCTTGTGCTCGTAAAGAGCTAATAAGAAACCTAAACTCTTCAGATCTGGTTTGGCAAGCTGCAGTATAGAGCTAGGATTGTTTCCCCTTACAGATTTAAAAGGTTCAGTTTTGTATTCTTTTCCAATACTCATTGCAAGAACTTGAGATAAAAGCATTTCATTTGAGTCAACTGTATCGCTATCTTCATTATTTATCCCAATAAAATCACAAGCTGTTTCTGTTTTTCCTTGCATTAACCATTGGAATGTTGAATGTTGATTTTCGATGCCATAACCGCCCCAAATTAGTGGAGCAGTTGAAAAAGGGGAAGTGTCTGAATGGAAATTCACTGACTTACCGTTGCTTTCCATAGACAACTGAGCTATGTATTTAGTTAAAGAACGTAACTTAAAGTTATAGGTAAAGATTCCATGATTATTGATATTGAGTGAATTAGCGTTCCAAATACTCAATAAAGCCATTATTACTGAGATATTAGATTCCCAAGGTGTTCGTTTTGTATAGTCATCAGCTAAATATGCCCCTTCGAGTAATTCTAGATAAGAGTCATTATTAGTATTAACGAATGCAGGCAAGCTGATTGAAGACCATATTGAAAATCTTCCCCCCAAAGAATCTGTGAGATGGAATTGGTTATCTTTTGGGATACCACAAGATGTCATTGCTTTAGCATTGGCTGAGATGCCATATAGATGATCATTAAGATTCACATCAGTCTGTTCGCTAAACCATGACTTGATATAGTCAAGGTTTTTTAAAATTTCAGAAGTTTCAAATGACTTAGAAGAAGCAAAAACTATAGTCTCACTTTGGCGACATTTAAGAAGAACATCTCTTAATTCAAGTAAATCATAGCTTGAACAAAAATATATATTGATAGGACCGCTTACAGACTGAAATTCATTAAGTAACTCAGGGCCCAACCTTGAACCTCCGATGCTTATGCAAATTAGGTTTTTATAGGACTGATCAGAATACTTTTGATTTAAAAATGATTTAATTTTATCTCTTTCATTAAATACAAGTTCAAGGCCTTCAATTGGAGTTTTATTCCTATAAATTGTATGACTTACGGCTCTTCCTTCAGATGGATTCTTGAATTTTCCATTAAATAAAGAATCCATAGAATCTTTAAGATTAATTAAATCAGGTATTTGTAAAAGATAGTCTAGAATTTTTTGGTTAATTCTTTGTTTAGAATAATCAAAAACTAGCAAATCACTTTCAATAACATTGTCTTTAGAGTCATTGAGATTTATTAAATCTGAAATGTGGATATTTCGAATATCTCCTCCAAGTAATAAGAGCTCACTATGAATATCTTTCCTAAGTTTATTCATCTTTTTTTCTCCTTGAAGAAAAGAAAACTATCTCAAGGATAGTTGCAATAAGCATTCCTATCAAAGTTGAGAATAAGATTATTTGACCAATCTCAATCTCAACATTAAGAAAAAGTAGATCTACGATAACAATGTTGTTATTGAGCGCTAAAATCGAGTAGGAATATATTCCCAGCAAGATAACAAATATCAGCAAAAGGATAGTTGAAAAACCCATTCTCTATTCTACAACTTGTTTTCTTTATTTGTTCAAAGATTGTTTTAAATTCTTAGCAGCTCTGAAAAAAGGGTGATTTTTTGGCTCTACAAGTACAGAAGTACCCGTTTTTGGATTTCTAGATAGCCTTTTACCTCTCGAACGTATTGAAAAAGTACCGAAATTTCTAACCTCCACTCTTCTATCCTTACGCAAAGATTCCGATATTAAGTCAAGAATTGAATTTACTGATTTCTCAATATCGTCTTCTGAGAATGAATCTAAATTGTTCGATATAAGCTTTACTAGATCAGATTTATTCATCTTCTTTATCGGTATCTTGCATTTCAGCTTTTATTAGATCACCAATATTTGATTTTGTAGCTTCTTCTATTTCTTTATTCTTGATGGCATTATCTTTAAGAGCACTTTTTTCTTCCTGCTTTTCTAGTGCTCTTAGAGAAAGAATTATTTCTCGGTCTTTTCGGTTTATATTGGCTATCACAACTTCGATTTCCGTCCCTTCTTCTAAAGGTAAGTCTGACATCGAGTTTGTGTAGTCTTTCATTGGAAGATATCCCATTACATCATCGCCAAGCTCTAGATCAACTCTATCTTCATTAGATCCAATAATAGTAGCTTTTACTCTAGAGCCTTTTTTATTCAGATCAGCATAATCCCCAAAAGAATCAGAGACTAGCTGCTTCATGCCTAGCGAAATTCTTTCTCTATCAGCTTCAATTGATAGAACTAAGGCTTCTACCATATCGCCTTTGTTAAGAGATCTTACAGACTCTTCACTTTCGTCCCAAGAAATATCAGAAAGATGTACTAATCCGTCTATTCCTCCTTGCAGTTCAATAAATACACCAAAGTCAGTTATTGATTTGATGGCCCCAGAGACTCTATCTCCCTCTTTATGTGTATGCTCAAAAACCTGCCAAGGGTTTTCTGTCAATTGTTTAAGACCTAAAGAAATTCTTCTCTTCTCTTCATCAACTTCAAGAATCATTACCTCAACTTGATCTTTTAATTGAACAACCTTTGAAGGATGAATATTCTTATTCGTCCAGTCAATCTCAGATACGTGAACTAGCCCTTCGACTCCTTCTTCAATCTCAGCGAAGAATCCATAATCGGTAAGATTTGTTACTGTTGCCATAACCGAGGTATTAAGCGGGAATTTAGATTCTATACCCACCCAAGGATCATCTATTAATTGTTTTACACCGAGAGAAACCTTTTTTTCTTCAGAGTCATACTTGATTATTTTTACATCAAGTTTTTCCCCAATTTTTATAGCTTCAGAAGGATGATTTATTCTGCTCCAAGAGATATCGGTTATATGTAGAAGTCCGTCTATTCCGCCTAGATCAACAAAAGCACCATAGTCAGTCAAATTCTTCACAACCCCTTTTATAACTTGTCCCTCTGCTAAAGTGGATAGTAATTTCTCTCTTTCTTCGGAGTTTACTTCTTGTAAAACTGCTTTTCTAGAAAGCACTACATTATTTTTATCTTTATCGAGTTTTATTACTTTGAACTCTTCATAGTTACCTACTAGATGATCTAAATCTTTAGTAGGGATAACTTCGGCTAAAGATCCAGGTAGGAAAGCCTTTATGCCTTGAACATCTACAGTCATTCCACCTTTAACTGAACCAGTTATCAATCCTTTGAGTATTGAGTCTTGAGCCAAACAATCTTCAATTCTTTTCCAAACCTCTTGTTTGATTGCCTTCTCTCTAGAAACACGCGTATTCCCATGGCCATCTTCAATAGCTTCTAAGGTTAGTTGAACTTCATCACCAACTTTTAATTCTAGCTCACCAGACTCATTGTAAAACTCGGAAACAGGCACCACTGCTTCGGATTTTAATCCGACATGCACGACTACATGGTTATCTAAAATTTCTATAACAATACCAGTCACTAGACTGCCTTGTTTCATAATTACGGTACTTAG
>MDSW01148331.1_pt1 | contig 16788 bp, 18 predicted proteins | sample 811171 | NCBI WGS metagenome assembly MDSW01 (sample SAMN05326641, study PRJNA326480) | marine metagenome | isolation source: seawater | place: Atlantic Ocean: North West | collected 2012
CGCAGGTGCAGCGACGGGTACTGGACGACGTGGGGCACATCGCTCTGCTGCGGGATGAGCGGCTTTACCAGGCCCTGGATCAGTGGCTGGCACCGGGTCACTAAAACTCAAAAGCCAACTGATTGCCAGTGCAGTGGTGGCGGAACCGTACCCCCAGCCCCAGCAGACGAACCGCCAGTGATTTGCGCTGAAACGCCTCGGCAAACAAGCGTCGGTAGGTTTCCAGGGTGGGAAAAGACTCGCAGCATTCCATGGTGGTGCTGGTGAAATCGGAGAATTTCAGCTTAACAAACGCTTTCTGAATGGCATGGGTTTCCTGCCGCCGTTGCAGACGTTGCTGCAGCTGGCTTTTGAGTGCGGGTAACTGTTGCTGACAGCTGTCGATATCCGGAAGATCCCGGGGATACGTGCGCTCCACGCTGACAGATTTGCGGGTGGTCCTGGGCTGCACCGGACGCTCGTCCTCACCGTGGGCCAGGCGATACAGATGATCGCCAAAGCTGCCCACCGCTTCCACAAACTGAAACCGGTCATAGGCGCGGATATCGTCACAGGTGCGAATTCCCAGTTGATGGAGCCGGCGGGCGGTAACCTTCCCCACGCCATGGAGTTTTTCCACCGCCAGGGGGCGGATAAAGGCGTCGGCCTGCTGGGGGGGGATGACCCAGAGGCCATCCGGTTTGTTCCAGTCGCTGGCGATCTTGGCCAGAAATTTATTGGCGGCCCCCCCCGCCGAGACGGTAATCCCCACCTGACTGCGTACCTGTTTGCGAATGGCTTCCGCCATCCGGGTGGCGCTGCCACGAAAATGCGGTTGGCCGCTGACATCCAGATAGGCTTCATCCAGCGACAATGGCTCGATCACCGGCGTGTACTGGTGCAGGATCCGCTGAATCTGGCGGGAAACCTCCTGATAATGTGGCATGCGGGGGGGCAGAATCAGCAGATCCGGACACAGGCGTCGGGCGTGGGCCGAGGCCATGGCCGAGTGAACGCCGTAACTCCGTGCTTCATAATTACAGGTGGCGATGACCCCGCGGCGGTTGGGATCGCCTCCCACCGCAATGGGTCGTTGGCGCAGGCCGGGGTCATCGCGCATCTCCACAGCGGCGTAAAAGCAGTCGCAATCGATATGAATAATTTTCCGGTTCATCGTCTGGCCAAAAAATTCTTTGCCCTGGAGGCTTGCCTGAATTACTGTAAGAGTATACAGTATTTGGAGTGAGGCGAAATGATTTTTTGGTTTCCCGTTTCCGACCTCTTTTTTCAGGTCCGTTTTCAAGCCCCTTTTTTTCAAGCCCCTGTGCAGGAGCAGAGCCATGCAAGCCACCGCCGCTGAGCCCCAACGTCAGTCCAGACCCGAAGCCGTGAGCCAGGCCCAGGTTTCCCTGGCCCACGCCCGATTGATGCACTGGATCACGGAGTTTTATGCCCGGCAGGGGGGCTGGCCCCGCCAGGCGCAATTGCACGCTGCCGCTGAGTGTGATCCCGCCATTCTGGCCCAACTCCAGGCCTGGGGCTGGGTAGCGCCGGATGCGGATGGCCACTGGCAGGCGCTGGAGCAGTGGATCAGTCTGCCGGTGGTAGGCACGGTGGCCGGCGGTTCGCCCATCGAGGCCATCGAGCATAGTCACGGCCAGTTGTCATTGCCCTTGAGCCTGTTTCGTCAGCGTCCCACCTACCTGTTACGGGTGCGGGGGGACAGCATGAAGGATGCCGGTATCCATGATGGTGACCTGATTGCGGTACGTAAAACCTCCCAGGCGGAGGCGGGTAAGATCATCGTGGCCCGGGTGGACAACGAAGTGACGGTGAAACGACTGCAATTGAACCGCGATCAGGTGGCCCTGATGCCTGAGAACCCCGACCATCAGCCCATTATGGTGGCGCCGGAGGATCTGGTGGTGGAAGGCGTGTTTGTGGGCGTTATCCGTGATCGTGCCCCGCTGCATTAGCCGCCGGTTCACGACTTTCCGCGCAGTAAAAAACGACACCCATCAATTTTTACTGCCTCGTTTGGCTGCAGACCCACTCTGCAGCCTTTTTTTTGCCGCGGGTTGTTGCAGCCATGAGTAACACCTATTAACGCCTGTAACCGGCGGGATCACAGTGAGCGTCGATCAACAGTCCACTAGAGCAGGGTCAGGGCCAGTGCCGCCAGGCCACACAGGAGCCCGGCCGCCCCCACCAGGGTACTGGTTTTGATGCGGGCCTGGAGCGGCCCGCTGACCTGGTCCACCAGTCCGGCTTTGGCGTCCGCCAGCTCCTGTTGGGCGACATCCTGAGCTACGTTGCGGCTGACTTCCAGGGCGGCTTCCTTGGCCGCCTCGCCGGAAGTGGCGGCGGCGGTAAACTGTGCCACCCGTTTGACTTCGTCAATCAGCTCCGCCGAGGGCCGGCGAGCGGCCTCCAGCGCGCTGTCGATGGTGTGCCTGCTGGTGTCCACCATTTTATTGACTCTTTGCTCCAGTTCCTCGAAACGGGCGCTGACAATATCCCCGGCAATACGCTGGCTGATGCTGGTGCCCTGTTCCCGGATTTGCGAATCCAGCCGGCTGTTGAACTCGGCCCGTAAATCGGTTTTGGCTTGCTCCAGCTGGTTCTGTATCTCTTGCTGCAACTGCTGACGCACTTCATCCAGCAGGGTTTTCTGGGCCAGCTCGAATCGTTCCTCCAGCACCTTACGGACCATATTTTCCACCACCCGGGTGCTTACCCCCACGCTTTGGGGCTGGGCAGGCTTGGCATCAGCGTGTTTGGCCTCCTCCTTGGCGGCGGTGGCGGGATCCAGGCGGTTGAGGATCGCGGTAAGGGTGGCGGCTGGCGCCGGTTTCGGCAAAATGGCGTAGGCGCCAATGGCAATGGCCTGTTGCGCGTAATCGCTGCCTTCTTTCGAAGTGCACATGATCACCGGAATATCCCGTGTATCCGGATTGGATTTGATAGCCTTGGTGGCTTCGAACCCATCCATACCCGGCATCAGATGATCCATAAAAATAATGTCCGGCGTATTGCTGGACAGATAGTTCAGGGCATCCCCGGCGGATTCCGCGAAGTCGGTCTTGATATCCTGCTGCTGCAGCAGTTTTTTCAGGGAGAATCGGGCGGATTTGGAGTCATCCACCACTAACGCGTGTTTGATCGGCATGGGCACTTCTTCTTGCGACGCATGAACAAAAACAGTCTTATGCCATCAGTATATACGGAAATTCCGGTAATGCCCGTCAGACCAGTCAGTTAGCCCAGAGTATGCCAGGAAAACAGCAGCGCCAGCATGGTTGTGGCGGCCAGCCACAGGGTGATCCATTCCCAGCGCCGCCAACGCTCAGTGTCCCCTGATGGCGCCGGGTAGGCCAGGGTAGGGGCGCGGGTGGATCCCATGGGCAGGGCCCCGGCTTTGGCGGTGACTTTGCCTGGGCTTTGCTGGTCTGGCAGGCAGGCTTCCAGCTCCCGACGTAACTGCTGCTGCTCATCCTTGATGTCCTGCAGCAGGGTATCCAGGCGTAGGGTAAGGTGTTGTCTGAGCTCCAGGTTTAACTGATGCAGTTTGCTGTCGGTGATGGTGTGAATCAGATCGGCGCCCATGCGCCGCTCCATTTCGGCGCCCAATTGTTCCTTCAATTGCGCGATCTGTTGCTCCACCTGCAGCGCCAGGTGGCGGGAATCATCGGTCTGCGGCCGGGGTGGAGTGTATTGCTGCTGATCACTGGGCATGGCGGCTGGCATCCCCCGGACAGTATGAAGTGGTTGCTCCCGGGATCGGTTTCGGGTGGCGGCAACGAGCCGTCAGCATGCTGGCGTGGCGGGGCGTCCGCCGGAGAAGTGCGGTCATATCCTGTTAGCGCTCTATTGTTGTTATTGCGGCCCCCGGGGCCGGGATACTGCACGTTGTTGGATTGTGTGACAGGGCACTGGAAACAGTATGACGGAACTTAGGATTTGTGCAAACCCCCATTGTCGTCCCCGGCCTGATCCAGGTCGGTATCCATCCCGGCGCCTTGCTCAACGGCTTCCAGTAACAAATTGATATTTCGGGCATTGGCTTTGTAGGCAGCATCCGCGAAATCACCCACCACAGGGATCACCCCCACCAGAAAATCCACGCCAACGTTGGCCAGCATCTTCGCCTGTACCGACTTGGGGACCTGATGTTTTCTGGCTGCCAGTATGATAAACAGGGACATCAGGCTGGTGATCAGGTCACCGGCCACGGGAATCAGGCCAATAATAAAATCCCAGCCCAGCCGGTAGCCGGTAAAAGGTACCTTGAACTGGTCATCCAGCAGGAATGCCAGACGCTTCAGGGACTTCAGGGAATAAATGCCACCGGGTCGGCCTTGCATGCGATAATACCTGGGTTGTGAATGTGGCTGTAATGGTAACACAGTAATGGGGGCGAACTGTCTACCCTGCGGCTGATCATTACTGTGCAGGAAAGCGACCCGGCAGGTCGCAACAGAGGTTTTGCAATGACCGACTCTACAGTTCGGGGTACCTGCGATCCCCGTTTTGGCCCCGTGGCCGATGCGTTTCAGGCGCTGCACGAAGCCGGCCTGGACCAGGGCTCGGCCTGCGCGGTGTACTGGCAGGGAGAGCTGCTGGTGGACCTGTGGGCGGGCAGCCGCAACCGGGAGGGGCTGCCCTGGGAACGGGACACCCTGGTGAATATTTTTTCCGTGAGCAAAGCGGTCACCGCCATCTGCGTACAGTTGGCGGTGGATATGGGGCTGCTGGCCCTGGAGCGGCCGGTGACCTACTATTGGCCGGAATATGGGGTGGCGGGTAAGCGTAACACCCGGGTGCAGTGGCTACTGAATCACCGGGCCGGACAACCGGCCCTGAAAACCCCGATGCCGGCGGAAGCCCTCTACGATTGGGAACGGATGACCGCTACTCTGGCGGCGGAACAACCCTGGTGGGAGCCCGGCACCCGGCATGGATACCATATGATCAGTTATGGCTGGCTGGTGGGTGAAGTGTTTCGCCGTGCCCTGGGCATCAGCGTGGGCCGGTTTTTGCGGGAGGAGGTGGCCGGTCCCCTGGGACTGGATCTGCACCTGGGGGTGGCGGACAGCGATCTGTACCGGATCGCCCGGCTGCGGCCGGCGGATGGCCCCCCGCAGGCGGGTCGGGTGGGGCTGTACCAGCATGTGATGGACCAGCCGCACAGTGTTACCGCCGCCGCGCTCACCAACCCCATTACCATTACCACCGGTGGCAATACCCGGGAGTGGCAACAGGCGGAGCTGCCGGCGGTGAATATGCATGCCACCGCCCGGGCGTTGGCCACCCTGTTCGGCAAAATCAGTGGCGACGAAGGCGTGCTGTCGGCAGCGGCCCGGCGCCGGTGTCAGCAGGAGGAGAGTCGCGGACCCGACCCGGTGTTGCTGACCCCAACCCGCTTCGGTCCGGGTTTTATGTTGCAGCAGCTGGGAGATCCCGAGGCGGAACTGGGGCCCGGCGCCGGCGCTTTCGGCCACCCTGGGGCGGGGGGTGCCCTGGCGCTGGCGGACCCGGACCGGCATCTGGGGTTTGCCTATACCATGAACCGGATGGGGCCGCACGTACTGGTGGACCCGCGTCCGCGGCGGCTGTTGGCCGCAGTTTATCAGTGTCTGGAGGCGGTGACCTGAGCCCGGGGATGGACCGGGGCGGTCACCACTGCAACAGCAGCCACTGTAACAGTCCCGCCAGCAATCCCAGCCAGAACCCACCGATGCCGCCAATCACCGAAAGTGGCTCCAGAATACGTTTCAGTTGCTGGTAATACAGCGGGTCGGGCAGTTTGGTGAGGTGTTGTTGCAGCTGGGCACTGACGGCTTCAGCCCGGGCCCGGTTGAAGCGATCCTCCTCCAGGGGCTCCAGTATCGCTGCTGTCAGCTTGTTGGTAAGCGTCTGTTTCAATGCCAGATACCCCGTGGGACCCACCGTCAGCTGCACGAGGGTGCGCACATTTACATCCTCCACCAACACCGCCACCCGCTTGCGGATGATGGTCTGGGTATGGTGGCCACGGCCGCCGTAGAGTAGGGTGTTAAACAGGTTGCGCACGGACAGCACGGACTCCGCCAGTACCCGTGCCAGTTCGGCGTCCTGCTGCGCCCGGAACCTGGCGTAGGGGCTGCGCAGGGTCCAGCGCCACAGCCGTACGGGCTTAGCGGGGTATTTGATCCAGTATTGGCAGACCCAGAAGAAAAAGAATACCGCCAGGGCGCCACTAAGGCTCCAGTAGGCCAGGCTGCTGTGCTGCACCAGCACGGCCACCAGCAGTTGCAGACAGCCCACCACAAACCCCAGGGTGGCGCAAAACCGGGAAATGCTGTCGAAGCTGCGCTGACTCAGGATGTCGTAGATCCGGCGCAAAGTGCCCGGTTGCTGGCGTTCGGCGTATTCCAGCAGCCACTGATAACTGAGCAGGCGTCCCAGACGGTCACCCAGCTCTTCCACTATGTCATCGATGATCCTTGGCAGCAGGCGGTGCGCCCGCAGATAAAAGCGGTTTTTCACCAGCACCGGCAGGTTTTCCCACATCACCGCGTTGCGCTCGTTCATCACCTCATCAATGAGGGTGTCGATCTGCGGCCGCAGGGTGCTGAGCTGATGGGCAACGATCTTTTCCGGCCCCAGGTATTCAAAGATCCGCGGCAGGCCCGATAGCGGCTCGAACAGCTCCCGTGACCAGTGGTCCACGTACCAGTGACCGTGACTGTGGAAATACCCCTGCCAGCCGAAGATCGGTTTCCAGCCCACGAAATAACGGGGCCACAGTGCCAGCAACCGGCACAGGCGCACCACTCCCCAGCCGGCCGCCGCCATCACCAGGGGCAGTACCACCGGGAAGTAGCCGAGCATACTGTCCGGGGCGAATGGACTCATACCGCTGGGAAGCCTCCAGGGGTCATGGCAATATCTCCTGACGGGGAGTGAACGGGGTGGCCACCGGCACCCAGTCCCGGAGTTGGCGCCGGATCAGCCTGTGGGGGTATTTGTCGTTATCGTTGTTAACCGTTTTGAGCCTCTTCGCGATGGTTTGCCAGCGGAACGGGTTCAGGGTATCTGTGGGTACCGGTCGACTATCTTACTGAAAACCGAAGCGTATTGCAGGGAAAATTTCGGCGGCCGACTGCACTGGGAATTGTAGTGATTTTGTTTCCCCGGGGGCAACCCATCACAGGGCCCCGGAGAACATCACGAACAGTTGGGCAAAACCCGCCATCAGCCCCAGCACGCCTCCCAGTGTGATGAGAATCCATTCGTCCTCTTCAAACGCCGGCCGCAGCAGGTCCTGAAATTCCTCCGATGACATGGCCTGCATGCGGGTGCGGAACATTTCCTCCACTACCTTGCCCCGCTCGCGGGAAAAATGCCGGTCGTCAAAAGAAGCCAGTGACATTTCAATGGTCTTTTCCTCAATGGCCCGCTTCAGGTCCACATAGCCTTCCGGGCCTACGGTGAGTTGGGCCACGGTTTTTACCATGCCGCCATCAATCAGAGGGCGGAGGTGTTTTTTCAGCATGGCTTTGGCGCGATCCGCCCTGGGACCCCGGAAAATTTCATTCATGATGTGGCCGATGGTCAGTATCTCAGCGGTGACGATGCGGCAGAACACTTCGGATACGGCATTCTGTCGACTCAGAAACAGGCCTTGCACCGTGGGCCCCAGGGGTGTGATTTTGGTGGGGTTAAGCGGGCGGAAAATCAGGTTCAGGGCCAGCCAGTTGGTCGCCAGGCCCACCAGCAGGCCGAATGCCGGCAGTATGAACCAGTCCTTTTGGTACCACCACACCACCATCTGCGCCAGGCCGAATAAAAAACCGAATGCCGCACCGGAATTGATGACGAACTTGAATTCGGTCTCACCGCATTCCCAGAACACCCGGTTGAGCATATTCTTGTCGTCCGACAGCTTGCGGATAATCAGCGCCTTTGGATCGATCAAATCCTCGATGTTGGCGTGCATGTCCTCGATCAGGCTGTCCATCATTTCCGGAATCTGGCGCCGGGCCCGGACATAGGCCCGGTTTTTCAGCACATTGGGCAGGTTTTCCCAGAGCACGGCGTTGCGTTCGATCATGATGTCATCGGTGATTTCCTCGATCCGGGAATCCGCCACTTTAATCACGTGGTGGGCGATTTTTTCCGGCTCGAACTCGTCGAAGATCTCCTGCATGGTGCTGATTTTGTCCAGCGTGTTCTGCACCACGATGCTGGCCATTTTCCGGCCTTTGCGGGGAATGATGCCCTGCCACCCCAGCCAGGGTGGTATGCCAATGAAAGTTAAGGGGTAAAAGGTCAGCTGAATGGCCAGCCAGTTGGTGACCCAGCCCACGATGGCGGCCACGAATGGAATACTGACGTATTTCCAGAAGTCGGGGTGATTGACGAATTCGTGGTAAAGCTCAAGCATTGACTGGTGTTCCTGATATGGGTTCTCCGGCACAACCCCCCCGGCCAGGGTCACTGCGGCAGCCGGCGCAATACGCCCCGGCGCCGGTGGACGCCGAGGCGCGGCGGAAGCGGCCGCAACAGGGGGCGAAATGGCCAAAAAAACCGGGCCATTATACCCCGGCCAAAAAAGAAATCCCGGGTTTTTTGCCGCCGTTCCCTTAGCGTCGGGAAGCTGTTACAGTGACTGGATAATATACGGTGGTGCGGAAAATACTTTGACTACAGAGACACAGCAACAGGAATCCATGGTCCGTTATCTGGTGCTTGAGGTGCTGGAGTCGGCGGTAAATCTGGCGCTCTCCCAGGAGCCCGGTGCCCGCGAGCGGTTGCAGGACCATGTGGGGCGCACCCTGCGGATCAAAACCACCGGCCCGGACTGGATGCTGTTTCTTAAGGTGCGGGAGGGCGGTGTTCAGTTTTTCCTAGCCTACCAGGAAGAGGTGGACGCCCGCATCACCCTGCCGGCCTCTCTTTTGCTGCAGTACCTGCTGGGTACCGAGGGCGATGACCTGCTGCAGGCGGAGGGGGTGCGCGCCAGCGGTGATGGGGAATTGATGCGGGATCTGTTACTGATTGCCCTGGAGTTCAGTATCTGGAGTCTGGCGCGGCGGGTGTTGCAAAGCTGGTTGCCGGAATTCGAAGGTATTGCCGGGCTGGTGGAAGCGTTTAAAAACAACGATCCGGCCTGGATCGTGCGGTTGGAGCACTTGCCACAACTGGCCAATGAGACCCTGATGGCGGTGCGGGTGCAGGGGGAACTGCAGCAGCAGCAAATACGGGAAATTGCCGCCATTAAGCGGCAACTGGCGGCCGACTGGCGGGCCAACCGTATCAGCACGGTGATCGGTTTCTGTTCGCTGGTGGTGGCGTTTCTGGCCCATAACGGTTATCTGCGGGTGCCCCAACTGGAGGGTATTTCCATGGATACGCTGGTGCTGGCCATTCTGGCTATGGTGATCCTGATTCCGCGGATGATCAGCGGGCGCTAAGCCGGCGCCACTTCAGTCATCATCGGAACGTGGCTTGTCCCGACGTTCGCCGCGGCCCCGCGGCGGCCGCGAGGCCATTTTTAAACCATCGCCCATGATATCCAGCCCGGTGCGGGCGATGCTGCGGGTGGTATCCCGCAGTGTTTCCCGCGATGGCAGGGATTTGAATCCCTCCTGCACCCCCCGTTTCACCCGTTGTTCAATCTCCGGACCCACTTCCGCCTTGAATCGCTCGATGGCCTCGGTCACCCGCTCCTCCAGCCGGTGTTTCAGGTGTTTTTGCATCAGATAATGGGCGATACCCAGAGTCAACAGGCTGCTGAGCAGGGCGGTGGCAATAACGGTCAGTAGAGTCATGACCATGATTCAGTCTTTCCTATCCAGGTCCGCGCAAACCTGATCCAGTGCTTCCGCCAGCCGATCAATTTTATGGTGCAGCGCCTTCAGATCAGAGCGCCGACTGATGCCCAGCCGTCCCAGGGTGGACGAGACCCGCAGATCGAAGGCCCGTTCAATCCGGTCCATGGTCTGATTGGCCCGGGATTTCAATTCATCGAGCCGGGAATCCGGTGCCACTTCGATGTCCCGGGTTTGATTGAGGTGTTCAAAGGCCTTGCCTTTACTCACCAGTTCGTTGAAGGTCTCGCTGCCCTGATCTTCGATCATGGACCAGGCCCCCAGTCCCGCCAGCCAGATGGAATGGGAGTTGCGTTTAATGTCATCGGATTTGCTCATGCTTGTTCCTTGCTCCCCAGGCGTTTGTTATTGGTATGGGTAAGGCTGACATCCAGAGCGGTTGACCCGGTAATGGGTCACCGGCTGCCAAAGATTGGATAGTCAGGTCAGTTTATTGTTATAGTAACCCAGGAATGCAACTGGTACTTGTCTTTAAACTATTAGCAAAAACCAATTAGGTCAACCGTGGTGCAAGTCGGAGGAATCCATATGCAACAGGTAACGCCCGATACCGGGTCTGATCAGGCACGCTGGCAGCGGGCATACTCTCCCGCGCTGTTGCTGGCGTTGCTGCAGCGGGTGGGCGCCCGGGCCGGATTGGATCTGGTCTCCCGGGCCCTGCAACTCTATTACCTGGCGCGCTCGCCGGAGCTGCCGGTCTGGGCCCGGGCCAGCGTGCTGGCGGCACTCGGCTATCTGGTGGTGACGCCGGACGCGATTCCGGATCTGACGCCGGTGATCGGGTTCGTGGACGATCTGGCGGTGCTCACTTCTGCCCTCGCCAGTCTCGCGGCTTATGTCAATCCCGAACTGGAACAGAAAGTGCGCGCCCGGGTGCGGAGCTGGCTGGGGGGTGAGTCCACCCTGGAGCAGGTGCTGGCACCGGAAGTCCAGGAGGCCGATAAGCCAACTTGAGGAGACATCATCCCGGGCCTTCGATAAAATGGGCGCAGCTTGTCATGGACTAACCGACGGGGAAGCGATATGCGCCGAGTGGTGTTTAATCAGAAAGGTGGAGTGGGAAAATCCAGCATTGCGTCCAATCTGGCAGCGATCAGTGCCCAGCGCGGGCTCAAAACTCTGTTGATTGACCTGGATCCGCAATGCAACTCCACCCAGTACTTGTTGGGGCGGGACTTTCAGACCGGGGAATGCGATGTGGGTGTTTTTTTCGCCCAGACCTTATCCTTCCGCCATCGACACAAAAAGAATCTGGCGGATTTCATCACCCCCACCCAATTTGCCAACCTGCACGTGATTGCCGCCAATCCGGAACTGGGGGAAATCCAGTCGCAACTGGAAGCCAAGCACAAGATTTTTAAATTGCGGGATGCGCTGGTCAAACTCAGCGGCTACGACGCGATCTACATCGACACCCCTCCGGCCTTTAACTTTTATACCTTATCAGCGTTGATTGCTGCCGACAGCTGCCTGATACCCTTCGACTGCGACGAATTCTCCCGCCAGGCGTTGTATAACCTGATCGAAAACGTGGAAGAGACGCGCCAGGATCATAATGAGGAGCTGGAGGTGGAGGGTATCGTGGTCAATCAGTTCCAGCCCCGCGCCAGTCTGCCCACCCGTATCGTGGACGAGCTGCGGGAGGAGGGGTTACCCATTCTGGACACTTACATTTCCTCGTCGGTGAAAATGCGGGAGTCCCACGATGCCGGCGTGCCGCTGGTTCATCTTGCGCCCAAACACAAACTCACCAGCGAGTTTATGGCGCTGTTTGAGTTGTTGCATCCTGGCTTTGCGGTGACCACACCGCAGGACAGCGATAAGGCCACTGTGTAACCGGTGCTTGCCGGCTAGTGACCGGGGTGCCTGAGAACCCGGTGTAGCGCCCATTGCAGCAAAGCGAACAGGACCAGCGTCAACAGTCCCCACAGTACGGCAATAAAGCCAAACAGGTCCGGCGCTTTCATCAGGGTGGTCATCAGGGATTCCTGATAATAAAAGAACCATTGATGATCCGCAGGAAACACCCAGGTATGCAGCCAGTAGAACACCCGTGTCGGGCCCACCAGAGCCATGAGCACCGCCAGGAGAGCAATACTGATTAGCAGGCCTGTGGCCATGCGACCGGGGGTGGGGGGCGTCAGGCCCCGGCGATAATAAATGTCGGCCAGAACCAGCAGCGCCAGGGAGCCGGCGAGACCGGCCCAATTGAAAGCGGTAATCAGCCTGGCCACGTCCTGCAGATGCTGTACTTCCGGCGGCCGTAGCAGTGGGTGACGGCGACCGTCCCCAGTCCGGTAATAAATCTGTTGCAGACCCGCACCGCCGGACTGAATCGCGGTGACGATATCGCCGAACAGGCGGTGGTGCTGATCCGGGTTTGTTTGCCCGAAACCCGGCCGAAACCGATTGGCAGGACCATAGCGCTGGATATGTTGTTCGATATGGAGCAGACGGTAGCCGGCCCCGTAGCCGAAATCCACCGCCGCCAACAGATGCCAGCTTAGCCAGCAGACACTGAGCAGGCTGCTCAGGGTCAACAGGAATCTGCCCAGGGCGGGAAGCGGACTTGACGCTATGGAAAGGGTGCCTGGCCTGCGGGTCATGTATCTGATTATCGCTGTATTGCGGCTGGTTTGATGAGTGTCTGGCCACACTTTACTGCAGCGGCGGCGGCATCACAATTTTCAGTGGTACCGGGTCAAGCATTGGGATGAGTGGCGTTGCGCCGGGGACGGGGCTTTTTACCATTGATGCTTGCCACCTTAACAGACGTCCCTGGCCAGAAATGTTCCCACTAAGAGATACTGTCATGAGCCGACAATTAATGCTGCTATGGATTTTGATGCCTGCCTGCTGGCTGAGCGCCTGCGCCACCCAGGCGCCCCCGCCAGCGTTGACACTGGGGGAACAGCTGGATTTTGCCGGCCTCCAGGATCAGTACGGCCAGCCGTTTCCCCTTGAGCAACAAATGACGTTGCTGATCTTTACCGATGCCATGGCTGCCAGCCGTCAGGTGCGTGATGCCCTGCGGCGGCTGGACCCGACCTGTCTGGAGTCCGGCCGGGTGATATTCGTGGCGGACGTCAGCGGCATGCCGAGGTTGATCACCCAACTTATTGCGGTGCCCAAAATGCGCGGCTACGGGTTTCCCATCTGGCTGGACTACGATGGTGCCGCCACGGCGGCGCTGCCGGTGCGGGAGGATCAGGTTTCGCTGCTGCAGGTGGACGGGGGTGTGATTACCGGATTGCGTTATGTGCGGGGAATGGAGGCCGTCATCAATGCCGCCGGTGATGCCTGCAAGCCATCGGTGGCGGCGCAGTGACGGCGCCCGCATCGTCAAGTCTGCTTTGGATTGCTAACATAGGCTCTGCCTACGGATAACGAACAGGGATTCCATGAAATTGATCAAACGCTTTGTCACTCTGATTGTTGTATTTCTGGTAGTACTGTTACTGTGCCTGTGGTTGTTACCGGGTCCCATTATCAAATGGGCCATCCAATCTTACGGGTCCGATGCCGTGGGGGCCCGGGTGGAGCTGGATTCCGTGGGCTTTTCCTGGTTCCCCGGGCGGGTGGAGTTGCGGCGTCTGGCGGTTACCAATCCGCAGGCGCCCATGACCAATGCGGTGGTGGTGGAAAACCTGGCCACCGAGGTGGACCTGTGGTCTGCCCTTGGCGGCAAGGTGTATCTCAATGAGGTGCTGGTGGAGGGGCTGGCCTTCGCCACTCCCCGGGAGCGGTCGGGCGCGTTACCGGGGCGGGAACCCACCGCCGCGGAGGACACCGGCTTTATTCTGCCGGACCTGGGCCTGCCTGATCCCGCCACCCTGGTGGAGCAGGAAAAAGCCCTGTACAAAGCCCGGGCGGATGCCTTCCAGGAGTTGCTGGCACAGCGTCAGCAACGCTGGCAGAACGCGCTGGCGGAGTTGCCCGACGCAGCGGCGCTGGAACAATACCAGGCGCGCTGGGAGGAGGCCAGGTCCGGCAATGTGGTTACCCGGCTGCAGCAGGCTAAAGCCATTGGCGATGATCTGCGCCAGGATGTGAAACGTATTCGCGAGACCCGGGACACACTGCGTCAGGAGTACCGGCAACTGCAGGAGGAGTATCAGCAGTTGCGGGGGCTGGCAGACAAATCCGTTCCACAGATCATTGACCAGCTGGGGTTGTCGGATTCCATGGTGGCGCAGCTGGGCAATCAGTTGATGAGTCAGCAGGTGCAGCAGTGGCTGGAGCTGGCACTGGGTTATTACCGCCTGCTGCTGGGGGGCGAGGATGCGGAGATTGCAGCGCCGGAGACCCCGGTTGAACCCAAAACCGCACCGGACTTTCTGGCCCGGCGCATCGTCATCAGTGGGCCTTTCCTGCGTGCCGGTAGTGTGGGCCAGGTGGCGGGCGAGATCACCAATCTGTCCGATGCACCAGCACTGTGGCCGGAGCCGGTGACCGTGGATATCCAGGCCAGTGGCGAGCGCATGGGGCAGCTTCAGCTTGACGGCCGCCTGCAGCATCAGCAGGGCGCGGTAGCGCAGGACGAGTTCAGCTTTAGTATCAAGAACAATCCGCTGGAGTCCTGGCCACTGGGTGGCGGGGATCAGCTGGGACTGATGGTGCAACAGGCCCTGCTTAGCCTGGACCTTGAGGCCAGCGTAAAAGCCATGTCGCAACTGGATCTGAAGCTGGAGGGCGTGTTTTCCAACCTGGATCTGGCGCAGCAGCCCGCCACGGGCCAGTGGCAACAGAGCCTGAAAACCGCCCTGGGATCCCTCGACCGGCTCAGCCTCCAGGCCCGGGCCGACGGCACTTTGCAACAGCCCGGGTTAAAGGTTTCCAGCAACCTCAATGGGGTGCTGAAGCAGGCTCTGGGCAAAGAGCTCAAGCAACGGTCCGATGCCCTGCGGCAGCAACTGCAACAGGAACTGGGTCAGGCCCTGACGGAGCAGGTTGGACCGATTGAAGAGAAAGTCAACGCACTGCAGTCTCTGCCCGGCCAGGCTGATACCCGCCTGCAGCAGTTTCAGGCGCTGCTGAAAGAGGTCAAATAAGGTGAAGCAACCTTTATTCGCGCTGCCGCGGCTGGTCCGCAAACTGGAACAGTTGCTGGATCGGGTGAGCCCTCTGTTGCCGGCGGAAACCCACCCGGTGGACTGGCACCCGACACAGGCGGCAATCTGGGTGCGGCAGAGCTTTCAGGGCCATCTGCAGGCGGTAAACCGGCTCTCGGATATCAGTTTGGACGATGTGCTGGCCGTGCACCGGCAAAAGGCGCTGGCGATCAAAAACACCGAGCAATTCGTGCGGGGTTTACCCGCCAACAATGTGCTGCTCACCGGTGCCCGCGGTACCGGGAAATCCTCCCTGGTGCAGGCGCTGCTCAACGAGTACGCCGGTGAGGGGCTGCGGGTTATCCAGGTGGACAAGTCGGATCTGGCGGATCTGATGGCCATCGTGGCGGCGGTGGCCGGCGCCCCCTACCGCTTTATCCTGTTTTGCGATGATCTGTCCTTCGAGGCCCAGGACCAGGGTTACAAAGCGTTGAAGAGTGCCCTGGACGGTGGCTTGTACCACTCGCCGGACAATATTCTGATTTACGCCACCTCCAACCGCCGTCACCTGTTGCCCGAGTACATGACGGATAATGCCGGTGCCCGCAACAGCGAAACCGAGATTCACCATACCGAAGTGGTGGAGGAGAAGGTATCCCTGTCGGACCGTTTCGGTCTTTGGCTGTCGTTCTATCCCATGAATCAGGAGCACTACCTGGAGATTGCCTGGCACTGGCTGCGGCGGTTGGGAGAGCCTCTGGGACTGGAGATTCCCTGGGACCAGGAGTTGCAGGTGCTTTGCGTTCGCTGGGCGGATAACCGGGGTACCCGCAGTGGTCGTACTGCCTATCAATTCGCCAGGCATTGGGTGGGTCAGCAGTTGCTTACGGGCTAGGGCCTGTTTCGCCGGTGATTGTCATTAACAGCCCGGCAGCCACTAAGAAACTTTTGTCAACAAACTGACATAATCTGTGGAGAACCGGCATGGCTGCCCTAAGCCCCTGAAAAACCAAAAGATAAGTTAGTGCATAAAAACCAGCCAAAATGCTGGGAAGCGGGCTGCAATCCCGTCTGCCGGCATCTGCCCAAAATCAATCCCCAAACTTATCCACAGAAATTGTGGAAAACCCGTCATCCAAAGCGACGCAAAAAACGATATACTTCCACGCTTAATCAGTGATCAGCGCAACGGGGCCGGCAGGGGGCCCGGAGACTGGCGCATTCTGGCTGGGGACACCCGTGGATATACCCATCATTCTTGACATTGAGGCCTCCGGCTTCGGCACTGGCAGCTATCCCATTGAGATCGGGGTGGCCATGCCCGATGGCACCTTGCACGTGTGGTTGATTCGACCTTTGGCGCACTGGACCCACTGGCAGGCGTCCGCCGAGCAGGTGCATGGCATATCCCGTGAGCAGCTGCTGGAACAGGGGCGCAGCCCCCGGGAAGTGGCTGACGAACTGAACGAACTGTTGGCGGGGCAGGTGGTGTATAGCGATGGCTGGGGGGTGGACCGCACCTGGCTGGCGCTGTTGTTCCACGAGGCCGGGGTGTTGCAGGGGTTCAAGCTGGATACCATTTACGGGTTGCTGGCGGAAGCGGAGTTAAACCAGTGGTCCGGTGAGCGGGAGGAAGTGCTCCGACTCACCGGTATGGTACAGCACCGGGCGGGCACTGATGCCATGGTGATTCAGAAAACCTTTATTCACCTGAAGAACCCCCAGGCCGAGCTGGAGACCGATGCCGGCCCGGCGGGTACCCGCAAGATCAACCTGCACCGGGCCGGCTCCTGAGGCCGCAGTCAGACGTGATGTAATTCGAAATCCCGCAATCCGCTGCCGTCCCAGGCGGGTTTGTGGGTCACCACCGCCACACTGGCGGC
>MDSW01160086.1_pt1 | contig 16779 bp, 21 predicted proteins | sample 811171 | NCBI WGS metagenome assembly MDSW01 (sample SAMN05326641, study PRJNA326480) | marine metagenome | isolation source: seawater | place: Atlantic Ocean: North West | collected 2012
ATTGGCTCAAGTACAAGAAATGCTTTACATTGAAAAGGGAGGTGACGAACAATTAAAAGATGAGTTGTCTGCATATAATCCTTTAGTACCAAATGGAAAAGAATTAACAGCAACTTTAATGTTTGAAATTGATAACCCAGTTTCCAGAGCAGCCTTTTTAGGAAAAGTAGGTGGAATAGAAGAAAAAGTGTACATGAAAATTGACGGGGATCTTATAAATGCAGTTCCAGAAGAAGATGTTGACAGAACTTCAGCTGAAGGAAAGGCTTCATCAGTTCAATTTATACATTTTAAATTTAATGACGAACAAATACAAAAATTTAAATCTAATGCATCATCTATTGAAATTGGAATTGATCATAAAGAATACTCACATTTAACAAAATTAAATGATGCTACAATAAAATCGTTGTCAGCAGATTTCATTTAATAGTACCCCAAAGATTATCTTTATTTATCCAACCATTCAAATTCTCAGTTCTCACTTTACACCATTTTAATTCACATTTTTGAACAATAAGTAACCTGCCCTCTTTTATTTTGGCAATAGGTTTTGAAAAAAATGTAGGTTTTTTAAACATTATCTTATCTTTCATAGCTATTACCGAGTTTATTTTTTTAAGTTGAGAAACATGTATCCAGCCACTATTTTTTTTATGATCAATTATTCTTCTAAAATTTTCCTTTTTATCGATTTGTTTGATTGGAAGGTTTTTTTTTTCATAAATATACTTTACTGGGAAATCAAAACTTGGACCATATCTAACATTAACTTTATTCTTTTTTAATGAAAGAAAGATTTCTTGAGAAAAAACATGCAGAGGGAAAAAAGTCCAAATTATTATCAAAATTAAAAATTTTTTCATATCTAGCTTATTTTTATTGTTTCTTAAATTTTACTTTTCTAAAATTAAGATTTAAAAGATCTATAATTAATATTTGATTTTTCAAGTTTTGACCAATTTCCATAAGCATTTTTAGAGCCTCATTTGCTTGGGTAGCACCTACAATTGTTGCAGTTGTTCCAAGAACACCTTCAAATTCACAATTTAAAATATCATCAGAAACTTCATTTTCTTGGTAAAAATTTTTTAAAGAGGCTGTATTTTTATCTTTGAAGTCAAATGTGAATATATGACCATCAAATTTACTTATCGCACCAGTAACTAATTTCTTTTTCCATTTTATACAACAATCATTTATTAAAAACTTTGTTTTAAAATTATCAGAACCATCGATTATAAGATCATAATCTTTAATTATTTTTTCAACATTTTTTTCATTCAGTCTTGATTTATAAGTTTTAATCTTTGTAAGTGGATTTATCTTTTTTAGTTTTTTTGCAGCCACACTAACTTTTGTTTTTTTAATGTCTTCGGAATTAAATAAGCTTTGTCTGTGAATATTTGAAAGGTTCACAATATCGTTATCTACAAGACCAATAGTACCAATACCGGCCCTAACTAAATTTTCTGCAGCAGGACATCCTAAACCACCAATACCAATAACTAAAATCTTCGAAGATAAAATTTTTTTTTGACCTTTTGCGCCTATTTTTTTTAAAATTAATTGTCTTGAAAATCTTTCGATTTGAGATTTATTTAAAACATTTTTCATTTACCAGTTGAACCAAATCCACCCTCTCCTCGAATTGATTTTGGTAAATCACTAGTTTCTTCCAATTCCATCTTTACAATAGGTAATAATACCATTTGTGCTATTCTATCACCATTGTTTATTAGAAAATGATCATTTCCATGATTATAAATTATTACTTTAATTTCTCCTCTATAGTCACTGTCTATAGTACCCGGTGTATTTAATACACTTATGTTATTTTTTGCTGCGAGACCGGACCGGGGTCTTATTTGCACCTCATAATCTTCAGAAAAAGCTATCGAAAGGCCTGTTGGTATTAAACAAGAGGATTTAGGTTCTATTTTGATAGTAGATTTTAAACAAGCCATCAAATCCATTCCTGATGCGCCTGATGTTTTGTATGTTGGTAATTGAACCTCTGGAGATAATTTTTTAACTAATACCTTAACCATTAATTTAATTGATTATTAACTCTTTCAACTATCTCTTCTGAAATCAAGGATTTACTTTTCAATAATAATTTTTCTTTTTTATTATTTCTGTAAAAAATAGTTACTTCATTATTGTCTGAGTCAAAACCTATATTCTTATTAGAAACATCATTAGCAATTATCATATCACAGTTTTTATCCTTCAATTTTTTAATTGCATTTTCTTCTAAATTATTAGTTTCCGCTGCAAAACCAACAACTAATTTTGGTCTCATTGAATTATGATTAGAAACATAATTTAAAATATCAACATTTTTTTCTAATTGAATATTAAATTTGTCCCTTTTTTTTATTTTTACATCATATTTTTCTGTAACTTTAAAATCAGATATTGCAGCCGAAAAAATAGCTACATCTACTGGTAAATTTTTTTGTATTTCTTTAAACATTTGTTCTGCTGTTTCAACCTTTACTAATTTAATCTCATCATTGATTTTAAGATTGGTTGGTCCTGATATTAAAGTAGTTTGAAAACCATTTCTTGAAAGTGACTTTGCTATCTCATATCCTTGTTTTCCACTAGATTTATTTGTAATATATCTAACTGGGTCAATATATTCATTAGTTGGTCCTGCAGTTATTAAAGCTTTTAGTTTATTATTTCTATTTAAACTAAATAAAAAATCATTAATTCTTTTGACAACATCTATTGGTTCAGACATTTTTCCTTCACCATATTCTCCACAAGCCATTTCTCCAATTTCAGGACCAATAATTTTATATGAAAATTCTTTTAAAATTTTTAGATTTTCTTTTGTAGATGGATGTTCCCACATTCTTACATTCATTGCTGGAACTAAAAAAATAGGTTTATTCGAGGCTAAAATAACTGTTGAAGCTAAATCTTCAGATGAACCCTTTGCAAGTTTTGAAATTGTATTAGCAGTTGTAGGTTCAACCAAAATTAAATCTGCCCATCTTGATAAAGTTATATGATCCATTTCACTTTCATTTTCTAAATTGAAAAGATCTTCATAAACTTTACCCTGAGATAAAGATGTAATAGATAATGGTGTTACAAATTCTTTTGCACTTTTCGTTAATATTGTTTTTATGATACTACCATTTTTTTTTAAGATTCTAATAGTTTCAAGACTTTTGTAGGCAGCTATTCCTCCACAAATAACTAGTAATATTTTTTTATCTTTCAAGTTTTTCATTATTTAAATTAAAATACTAATAGACCTATAATTACAAGAACTAATATCCCAATCACAGACTGATTTCTAAATGCAATCATTTCAGATTTCTTATTATTTAAAGCCATATAAGAATTTGAGTTTTGAGGTATTTGTCCATTTGCTAAATAAGTCAAAGCTTGATTTGCTTTATCCATTATTTCAGGAAATTCAGGTAAACGTTTTATTACTTCTGAAGTATTATTAATAGTTTCATTAATAGTATTTAGAGGGTCTTTGGTTTCTTTTAACCAATTTTCCAAAATTGGTTTTGATGTAACCCAAATATTTGTTTCAGGATTAAGTTTTCTTGCAACACCCTCAACTACTACCATTGTTTTTTGTAACATTAATAATTGAGGCTGTGTTTGCATATTAAATTTTTCAGTAACATCAAATAATTGTTTAAGAAGTTTACCTCCAGATATATCTTTTACTGCTTGACCAAAAATTGGTTCACCAATGGACCTTAATGCTTGAGCCAAATCCTCTATAGGCACTTCTTTTGGTACAAGGCCAGCAATTAAATGAATTTCAGCAACTTTTCTATAATCCCTTTGAATAAACCCAAATAAAATTTCTGCTAAAAATCTTTTACTCATTTTATCTAATCGTCCCATGATACCAAAATCAATAGGAACAATCTGACCATTTGTATCTATAAAAATATTTCCTTGGTGCATATCTGCATGGAAAAAACCATCTCTAACTGCATGCCTTAAAAAATTTTGAATTATGTCTTCTGCTAATTTATTAGTATCAATGTTTCTTCTTTTAAGTTCTTCAGTTTCCCTTATTGATACACCATCTATCCAGTCTAATGTCATCACTGTTTCACTTGTAAAGTTCCAATAAATTTGTGGAACTTTAAATCCGATATCATTTTTTGTATTTTCAGAGTACTCATTAGCAGCTGCTGCTTCAAATCTTAAATCCATTTCCAAATTAGTTATTTCTTTTAACAAGAAAACAACTTCTACAAGTTTTAATCTTTTTGTTTTCTTTATTGTTGACTCAATTAAAAAGGCAAATAACATCATTGCATCTATTTCTTCATTAAATATTTTTTTTATATTTGGTCTTAAAATTTTAATTGCAACGTCCTTGATAATTCCATTATCATCTATTTGAGCTTTATGAACTTGTGCTATAGATGCTGCTGCAACAGGCTCACTTAAATTAATAATGGAATTAAAATTTTCTTCTCCTAAATCTTTTTTGATTATTTCTTTCGCTTGATTAGTTGAAAATGGAGGCAATTTATCTTGTAAATTTTCTAATTTTTTTGAAAGTTCATTACCTATTATGTCGGGTCTAGTGGCAAGAAACTGCCCTAGTTTTATAAAAGTTGTGCCCATAGACTCTAAAGAACTAGATAGCCTTTCGCCTTCATCTTGCTCTGAATTTATTTTTTTATTTTCTGAAAAAGAAAAAGCGAGAATTTTAAATATAATTTTGATTATAAATGGTGGTTCATGAAATTTTGATGTAATTTGAAGAATATCTGATTTTGCTACTTTTCTCCCTAATTTGAATAATGTGATAATTTTTTTTATCATTAAAATTTCCAACCACTATGAATTGATACTATGCCACCAGATAAATTACGAAAAAAACATTTTTTAAAATTTTTATATTCCATCAAGGATATCAATTCTTCTTGATTAACAAAATTTTCAATGCTTTTTATTAAATATTCATAAGGTTCTTTTTCACCAACTATTATATTTCCAATTAAGGGAATAAATTTTGAATAATATTTATAAATAAAATCCAAAGTTGTATTGGGTATTTTTGAAAATTCTAAACATAAAAATCTTCCACCAGGTTTTAAAACTCTGTGGGCTTCAGACAATGCTTTTTTTAAATTTTTCGTATTTCTTAAACCGAAACTAATAGTGTAATAATCAAAAGAGTTATCTGTAAAAGGTAATTTTTCTGCTGAAGCTATAACCCAATTTATATTTTTATAATTCTTCAGCTTTTTTTTCCCCTCAGCAATCATGCCTTTATTTGGATCTACGCATGTTATTGATAAATCTTTGTTGGTATTATCTAAATATATCTTTCCGATATCTCCAGTTCCACATCCAACATCAATTAATTTCCCTTTAATTGAGGGGTTCATCATATTGATTAAATTTTTTTTCCAAGTTTTATGAACTCCTAAAGACATTAAATTATTCATAAGATCATATTTATCATATACGCGATCAAATACATTTTGAACTAGCCCCTTTTTGTTTTGAAGATATTGTTGCATAATAAATTTTATACAAACAATATAATATTAAATGCCAGAATTACCAGAAGTAGAAATAATTAGACAATCCCTGGATAAAAAAATTCGACGAAAAAAGGTCAAAAAAGTAATTGTAAGAAATAGAGATTTAAGAATGATCCTTCCAAATGATTTTAAAAAACAACTGGAAAATAAAAAAATAAGGAGAGTTACAAGATTTTCAAAATATTTAATCATGAATTTTAATGATAATGAGTTTTGTTTAATTCACTTGGGTATGTCAGGAACCATTCATTTAGTAAAAAATGGTTCTAAAAATTGTTTTACAAATTTAAGTTTCTATAGTTCACCTTTATTACCCAAAAAACATAATCATATAGAAATCATATTTGATAGATTCAAAATTATTTATAATGATCCAAGAAGATTTGGTTTTTTTCAGATAATCAAGGACTATGATGACTTAAAAAAAAGATTTTCTCATTTAGGACCTGAACCATTTGATAAAAAATTTAATTTGAAATTTTTTAGAAAATTTATAAAAAATAAAGATAAAAAAATTAAAGATCTTATAATTGATCAAAATTTTGTTTCAGGTATTGGAAATATTTATGCGAATGAAATATTGTTTCTAACTAAAATTAATCCCTTTAAAAAAGCAAAATTATTAAAAAAAGAAGATTGCAATCGTATTATACTTAAATCTAGGATCGTACTTCAAAAAGCAATAAAAAAAGGAGGTTCTAGCATAAAAGATTTTATGAACACGGAGGGTAAAAAAGGAGGGTTCCAAGATAGTTTTAATGTTTATCAAAGAAATGGTCTCAAGTGCAAAAGAAAAGGTTGTAAAGGTATTATTCTAAAAAAAACAATTTCAAATAGATCGACTTTCTTTTGTAATAATTGTCAAAATTAAACATTTTTTGATTGACCGATATAATTTCTCAAGTTATACCCCTGCGCACATGGCAAACACCAAATCAGCTATTAAAAGAATAAGAAGAATTTCTAAGCAAACTGTTGTTAACAAAGCTAGGAAAAGCAGATATCGAAATGCACTAAAAAAAATGAACCTTCTGGTTGAAGGTAAAAAGAAAAATGAAGCTTTGAAGTTCTTGCCTAAATTGAATTCTGAGTTGATGAAAGTTGCTAAAACTGGAATTATAAAAAAACAAAACGCTTCGAGAAACGTTTCAAGAATTACAAAAAAAATAGCATCTTTATAAATTCTTATACTCCTAGTTGATTCAACTAAGGGCATACGCATCATATATGTTCAACAGGTATTTATTCACAATATTTAGATTTAAAAAATTAATATCTTTTAATTTATTCTAATTTCATTTTTTTAAATTTAGATACACAAAAAAAAAAATTGTCAAAGTTTTTTTATATTTATTTATTTTTGCACAATCCTAGATTTCATTTTTTTTTCTCAATTTAGAATTATTTGTTGCAAATAAATTCATAAGGTTCTAACTGAATATCTTCTCTATAATTTTATGAACAACAGTAATTTTAACAATGATCTAAATACTTTAAAAATTGAAAAATTTAGTTGGACCACAGTCCAATCGGAAATGAAAAATAAATTAGGCTTAGAAGTATATGAAAGTTGGTTGAAAAAAATAAATTTTGTTGAAGAATTCAATAATTATATTCTTTTAACGGTTCCAACTAGATTCATAAGAGACTGGATTACATCAAGATATCTAGATCAAATTTTACAAATAATTAAAAATTATAAAAAAGACATAATCAGAATTGAATTTAAAATAGCTGATCAAAAACAAGTAAGAAAAGAGATAGAAAACGGATCAATTAAAAATAACGAAAATATTTCTTTTATAAAAGACTCTTTTTTTCAGTACAATCGAATTGATCCCAATAAAAGATTTGATAATTTTTTAACTGGATCTAGTAACAAGCTTGCTTATGAAGCTTCTGTTAAAGTATCTGAAAATATCTCTCATTATAACCCATTGTATATATATGGAGGAGTTGGAATGGGTAAAACACATCTGTTAAATGCAATTGGTTTGAAGTTAAAAGAAAATAACAAAACAATGTTTATCTCTGCAGAACGATTTATGTATCAATTCGTTAAATCAATTAAATCAAATGATATGGTAAAATTTAAAGAGTATTTTAGAAACACAGATGTTTTGATAATAGATGATATTCAATTTATGAATGGAAAAGAAGCTATGCAAGAAGAATTTTTTCATACATTTAATGCTCTTTTAGATAAAGGTTCACAAATCATAGTTTCAGCAGATAGGGCTCCAAATAAATTGTCTAGAATACAAGAAAGGATAAAATCCAGATTTTCAGGAGGTTTAGTAGTTGATATTCAAAAACCTGATTATGATTTAAGAAAAAAAATTGTTGAACAAAAGACCGAGGAATTAAATAAAATTTATTCTGATCAAATTAAGATATCTAGAGAAATTCAAGAATATATAAGCACAGAAATCACAGCCAGCATTAGAGAATTAGTGGGAGCAATAAATAGGATAGTTTCATTTTCCAGAATATATAACAAAATACCAAATCTCTCTGAAACAAAAGTAGTTTTAAAAGATTTATTAAATTTATCGGAAAATAAAGTTACAATAGATTTAATACAAACTTTAGTTTGTAAATTTTTTAAAATAAGTAAAAATGAGATGTTGTCATCAAGAAGATCGAGATACTTAGTTCGACCAAGACAAACAGCTATATATTTGACTAAAATTTTAACTGCAAAATCTCTTCCAGAAATTGGTCGTGAATTTTCTAATAGAGATCACACCACAATCATTCATTCTGTTAAAACTATTGAAAAACTAAAAGAAAATAATCCTGAAATGGTTGAGAATATAAATAAGTTAAAAAACCAGATATTATATAGTAACAAAGATAATGAAATTTAACGTTAATCAGCAAGATTTACAACAAGCTCTTAGTTATTGCCAAGGAGTAATAGAAAAAAGAAGCACTCTTCCAATATTATCAAACGTTTTATTAGATGTTAATAATTCCCAATTAATTTTAACAGCCACAGATCTTGATTTGATATTTGTTCATCAAATTAAAGATATCGAAGTTATTGAAGAAGGTAAAACTACAACTGTTTCATCCACTATTTACGACATAGTGAGAAAATTTCCTTCAGGAAAAAAAATAAACTTATCATTATCGGATAAAAACAAACTTCAAATAGAGTCAGATAAATCTAATTTTAATCTCAATTGCATAAGTCCTTCAGAATTTCCGTTAACTGATGAAAATTTCAATGATAACGAATTTTCAATAGATTCTAAGAATTTGTTAAAGCTTTTAAATAAATGTAAATTTTCGATTTCTAATGATGAGACTAGACATTATTTAAGTGGAATTTATTTACACCAAACTGAAGTTGAAGATAAAAATTACTTAACTGCTGTAGCAACAGACAGTCATAGAATGTCAATTTCTAAAATACGACTTGATCAAAAAATTAGTTTTGATCCAATAATACTACCAAAAAAAACAATTTTTCAACTAGTTTCACTTTTAGATAATTATGATGGGCAGGTAAAAATATCTAATATTAAATCTAAAATAAAATTTGAATTAAATAATAGCTTTTTAATTTCTAAACTTATTGATGGGAAATTTCCAAATTATATCCAAGTTATTCCAAAAAATAATCAAAAAAAACTTGAGGTTGATCTTAAATCATTTTTAGGCTCGGTTGATCGTGTTGCATCTGTATCATTAGACAAAAAAGATGGTGTAAAATTTAATTTAACAAAAGATGCTTTGAATTTATCTGTAAATAATACAAATAGTGGAGATGGTAATGAAACTTTAGGTGTTAAATTTGATCATAATTTAGAAATAAGTTTTAATTCTAGATATTTAATTGATGTAGCTTCACAGTTAAATGGTGAAAAAGTAGAAATATTTTTTAATGATACTGGATCCCCTGCATTAATTAAAGATCCTAGTGATTTTGATAGCATTTATGTTGTTATGCCCATGAAAGGTTAATTCATTTTATCTAGTTCTGTATAAATCCTATTTTGTAAATCATTAACAAATTTATCTTTTTCTATTCCATAATCGATTAAAGGCAATATAGAGATTGTAATTTGTTTATTTGAGGTTTTAAAACCTTTCTTTGGCCATACATAACCAGAATTTATAGCTATAGGTTGACAAGATATTTTAAGTTCTTCATATAATCTTGAGACGCCTTTTTTAAATGGAGGTCTCTCATCTGGTCTAACCCTAGTGGCCTGTGGAAAAATTATTAAAGGTCTTTCAGATTTGTTAATTTGTTTTTTAATATCATCAAAGAAATTTAAATTGTCTTTTGTGATTTTATTCCTATCAATTGAAATAGATCCAATTTTTTTTAAATACCATCCAAAAATCGGAATAAGAGTCAATTCTTTCTTTAAGATAAAAACTGGTGAATTAAAAATGGTTTGAAGATAAAAAGTTTCAAACATTGATTGATGAGAAGCTGCTATAAAAAATTTTTTATTTAGGATTATATTTTCTTGACCTAAAATTTTAATTCTTACAGACAGTATGTAGCGGAGACATAAGCCTGTCCAATGACCCATTAATTTGCCACCTGCTAAGACAGCACCTTGTGGTAAAATTAATGCGGGTAAAAATACTAAAGATATAAAAATTATACCTGAAAAAAAGATAACAGAAAATAATAGATTTCTTAACATTTTTGTTAAATGTTACATTAATTCAGATATTTTTTGTCTTTTTTTAATTATCTGAATCTTTGATCCTTTGATTAATATTTCTATTGGTTTAGGTCTTAAATTATAATTTGAAGCCAATGAAGTTCCGTATGCTCCAACATCACAAATAACTAAAAAATCCTTTTCATTTAATTTTTGATATTTTTTCACTGTTGTAAAAGTGTCAGTACTTTCACATATAGGGCCTACAAATTCATAAATCTTATTTGTAATTTTCTTTGTTTTTTTAGTAGGTATAATTCTATGATAAGCTCCATATAAAGCTGGTCTTATTAAATCATTCATTGCCGCATCTAATATAATAAAATCTTTTTTGGTTCCTTCTTTGATATAAATTATTTTTGTGATTAGAATTGCTGAATTACCTACAATTGATCTTCCAGGTTCAAAAATAATTTTACAATCATTTTTTTTCAAAAACTCCTCAATTTTTTTTGAATATTTTTTTAAATCTAATTTGTTATTATTATTATCATAATTTATACCCATACCACCCCCAAGATCAACATATTCAAATTTATGGTCTGATCTCTTTACTACTTTTTCGACTACTCTAAGCATATCTTGATATGGCTTATGACTAAGAATTTGACTACCGATATGTACACTTAAACATTTTAAATTGAGATATTTTGATCTTTTTGAGTAATTAACTAATTGCAAAAATACCTTTTGATCTATTCCAAATTTATTTTCTTTCTTGCCGGTCGAAATCTGACTTAAAGTTTTTGCGTCTGTATTTGGATTTAGTCTAATACCTATATTTACAATTTTATTTTTCAATTTTGCTATTCTTTCAATTTCTAAAATTTCACTTTTAGACTCCGCATTTATTAAAAGAATATTTTTAGTTATAGCATATTCAATTTCAGCAGATGTTTTACCAACTCCTGAAAAGACAATTTTTTTAGGTTTAATACCAGCTTTGATAGCTCTAATTAGTTCACCAATGGAAACAACATCCGCTCCTAAATTATTGTTCTTTATTTCTTTTAGAATACTTAAATTTGCATTTGCTTTTACTGCATAGCAAATTAAAGGATTTATTTTTTTAAAATTTGTCTTTAATTTTTGAATATTATCTTTAATTTTCTTTAAAGAATAACAATAAAGCGGTGTTTTATATTTCTTTCCTAAATAAACAACATCAAAACCATCTAAAATTAATTTATTTTTTTTATAAATCATGAAAACAAACTTATTTTAGCTTTACTTAATTCAGAATTTAGATTTTTTTCATTAAAAACAGGATCTCCTTTTTTACCACAAGAAGAAAGTAAAATTATAATAAATACAGATATCAAAATTTTTTTTATCATTTATCTTTTTTATATTTCATTATCATTCTTTTAATGTTTTCAAAAGATGTTCCTCCATAAGATTTTTTAGAGTTTATTGAATTTTTCAAATCAAAAACTTTCAAAACATCATTAGTTACTTTTGGTATGATTTTTCTTATTTCTTCAATTTTAAGTTCTCTTAGCTTCATTTTTTTCTTTTCAGCTAAATTTACAAGCTCTGCTGTTTTTTGATAAGCCTTTCTAAATGACATCGAATGATTTTTTACTAAATAATCAGCAAAATCTGTTGCTGTGGTAAAGCCAGTATCAGCTAATTCATACATTTTTTTTTTATTTGGTGAAATATTTTTTAAGATTTCATCAAATATTCTTAAACAATTAATTAATGTATCATGAGATTTAAAAACTATTTCTTTATCATCTTGCATATCTTTAAAATATGATAATGGGAGCCCTTTCAATATTGTTAACATTGCGAATAAATTACCAAACATTGATCCAGTTTTTCCACGCAAATATTCTAATATATCTGGGTTCTTTTTTTGAGGCATTATTGATGAACCAGTGACAACTTTGTCTGAAAGTTGAATCAGATTAAATCCATCTGAATTCCAAATTATTAGTTCCTCTGCAATTCTTGAAATATGTATTGAACAAACCGAAACACTATATAGAAAATCTAAAACAAAATCTCTATCTGAGACTGTATCTACAGAATTATTAGTAGGACTATTAAAATTTAGTTTTTTAGTTGTAAAATTTCTATCAATATTGAAAGATGTGCCTGCGAGAGCAGCTACACCAAGTGGATTTTCGTTTAAACTTTTTAAATTATTTATAAATCTTCTTTTGTCTCTGTTAAACATTTCAATGTAAGCCATAAAGTAATGAGCCAATGAAATTGGCTGAGCATTTTTTAAATGAGTGAAACCTGGCATAATAGTTTCAATATTTTTTTCGGCAACTTTAAGAGTTGATTTTATAACTTTGTCTAAATTAGTATTTATCTCATTAGTTGCTGATTTAATCCAAATCTTAAAATCTGTTATTACCTGATCATTTCTTGATCTGGCAGTGTGTATATATCCAGCTTCTTCACCAATGATTTTGAATAGTTCTTTCTCAATATTCATATGAATATCTTCATATTTATTATTAAATTCAAATTTATTTTTTGATATTTCTCTTTGGATTTTTTGAAGCCCATAAATTATTTTATTCTTTATTTTAAAAGAGATTATTTTTTGTTTGAATAGCATTTCCACATGCACAATCGAACTTTTAATGTCTTCTTTGTATAATCTTTTATCAATATTGATAGAGCTTCCAATTTTTTGAAAGAGAGCTGATCCTTTATTTTGGATTCTGCTGCTCCATATTGCTTGGTTGTTTTTATTTTTAGCCATGATAATTACTTATATATATTTAATATGAGATTTTTAATAATATTTATATTCCTAATATCCAAGACGTTTGCAAATGAGGTGCCAAATATTAAAAATTTGGTAGTAAATAAAGAATTAAAAACGTACAATAATATTGTTTTTTTGGATTCTAATGAAAAAATTATAAATCTAACAGATTATAAAGACAAACTAGTATTACTTAATTTTTGGGCTACTTGGTGTAAACCTTGTAAGGAAGAAATGCCATCTCTCGATGCTTTAAAAATTAATCCAAAATTAGACAATATAATGATATTTCCGATAAACGTAGGTAAAGATAATTTGAAAAAATCAAAGAAATTTTTTAAAGATCTTGAGATTAAAAATCTGAATATTTATTTTGATAATCCTGTGACATTGGCTAAAGATTTAACTTTAAGGGGTATACCAACAACTATATTATTTGATAAAAAAGGTAAAGAATTTGCTAGGATAATTGGCTCTATTGATTTTAGTGATCAAGAATTTATTAATTGGATCTCAAATTACAATTAGTTTTTAAAGAAATAAGCGAAAACTACCAGTAAAATAATTGCAATAAATTGCAAAAGAACTCTCAACTGCATTAACTTGTTTGAATATTTTTTACTTGTACTTCCTCCTTTAAATAAGGTCCCTATACCAAGAATTAGTACAATCCCTACTGCAATTAATAGAACTATAGATAAAATTTTAACAATTATTCCAGTAAACATTTTAATATTGTAGAGTGTTTTTAAAAATAAAAAACAAAATTTGTTAATTATGACATTTTGTCTTGAAAGCACAATTATAAAACCTGAAAAAAATAAGGATATTCACAATATAATTATATTACTTCATGGATATGGAGGAGACGGTAAAGATATTAGTATGCTGACATTAAATTGGAAAAGACATATGCCTAATACGATCTTTATTTGTCCAAACGGTCATGAACCTTGTTCAATTAATCCTACGGGCTTTCAATGGTTTGATCTTACTAAAGATGATCCTAATTATATTTTGAAAGAAGTTTATAAAGCTGAAAAAATACTAAATAAATTCATAGAGGAAATAAAAAATAAATACAAACTTGATAATAATCAGATTATTTTGTCTGGTTTCAGCCAAGGCTGCATGATGTCAATTAATGTTGGATTAACTTCAGAGAAAGCATTTAAGTGTATTGTTGGTTTTTCAGGAAAAATTATAAATGTTGAGGACCTTAAAATTAGGAAAAAAAATCTTACAAAAACTTTATTAATTCATGGTGATTTAGATGATATAGTGTCTCCAACATATTTATTAGAGGCTAAAGATTTTCTTTTAAGAGAAAAAGTTGAAGTTGAGGCGGAATTAATAAAAAATTGTGGACACAATATACCCATTGAGGCATCTAGTATAGCTCTAAATTATATTTTAAAAAAATTTAATAGTTAGGAAATATTGATATCATTATTTAATTGATATAAGATTTCTTAGATGAATGAATTTGTTGAGCAATCAGTTTCTTTAGAAAAGTGTCCAGCACTTGTTCTTAATGCTGATTATAGGCCTTTAAGTTATTATCCACTTTCTCTTTGGTCTTGGCAAGATGCGATTAAATCAGTTTTCTTAGATAGAGTAATCATAGTTAGTAATTATGATCGAAAAATTAGAAGTCCCTCTTTTGAAATGAAACTTCCAAGTGTTATTGCTTTGAAAAGCTATATTGTTCCTCAATCTAAGCCTAGTTTTACAAGATTTAACGTTTTTTTAAGAGATCGATTTTCTTGTCAATATTGTGGGAGTGGTGAGGAATTAACTTTTGATCATTTATTACCAAGATCAAAAGGTGGAGAAACTAATTGGGATAATGTTGTTACAGCTTGTTCTAAATGTAATGTTAAAAAAGGTGGAAAACTTTTAAAATTTGCGGGTATGAAACTAAATCAGTACCCTTATCAACCATCAACAGAAGATCTTCATAAAAATGGAAAACATTTTCCGCCTAATTATTTACATAAAAGTTGGATGGATTATCTTTATTGGGATGTTGAACTGGAGTCTTAATTTTGTTAAATTTTTTCAGAGATATTAATTGCAATTTTTGATCCAGTTTTAATAACTTTATCCATAAATGAATAAAGTCCTTTTTTTGTTGCACCTTTTTTATAAGCAATATCTTTATGGTGAAGTTCGTCTTCCCTAAATTTAATGATATTTTTTTTTAACTCTTTTTCACTAGAGTCTAACTGGTCGATTTGGTTTTGATAATGTTTGTCTATTACTTCCTCAACAGAAGCTGTACATAACATTGCAGCTTTTTTTCCTAACAAAGTTGAGCCAAAGCCTAAGCTAACACCTAATAAATCCCACAAAGGAAGGAGTTTAGTAGGTTTAATATTTCTTTTCTTAATCTCTTTTTCAAAAAAATCACAATGTTCTTTTTCGTGAATTTTCATCTCTTCAATTGTTTTTTTTAAATTTTCATCTTTGACTAAAGTGTTTAATGCAAGAAGTTGTCCTTCATAAATTTTTACAGCGCCTCTTTCACCTGCATGATCTACTCTAATGAATTCTTCTATTTTATTTTTTGAATTTGTCATAATTTTTAAATATTTTTGATAACAAAATAACTAAAATTAAACTTAATATCATATTAAACGAAGTAAGTGAAAATCCAAAAATTTTAAATGTCACATCTTTACAGCTTACATTTTTTTCTTGTAACTGACTCAATATTTCTTCTTTGGTAATAATATCAGATGCATTTTTAAGTCCACAAACTGCTGATTCTTTAAAAAAACCTTGTTCAATTCCAAAGTGATAAAAAGACAGTATAAAAGAAAAAGAAAATATTAGGATTAATAATAAAATTATAAATTGTTTATTTTTTTCAAATATATAATTCATCACTATTAGAATTATACTGATTAAGTAAGGGATTCTTTGCATCAAACATAGATTGCAAGGCTGATGTCCAAGAACATGTTCTATAAATAAAGCTGAAATAATTGAAAATATACTAATTAAGAAAATTATGTTTAGATAATTATTTATTTTATTGTTGAGCATGAAATCAAAATATTAAATAAATCATAATTCCCACTAAAACAAATAATATTCCAATAATTGTAAACCATTTAGATCCATATTTTTCCATATAATCTGTAAAGAGGTCTCCAAATTTATACGCAAGATAAGATACTATAAAAAAACGTAATCCTCTTGAAATAAAGCTAATAGAAATAAATATTAAAATATTAAATCCAATTAAGCCACTAGCTATAGTAAATACTTTATATGGTAGAGGAGTAAAACCAGCTAAAAAAAGAATACCTAACCAAGCAACAAAACCTTTAGCATTTAAAAGATTTAATTTAAAATCATTTATTTTATCTTCATATCCATAAATACTTAAAATTTGCAACGCCATATCAAAAAAGAAAGCTCCAAGAAAATATCCTAAGATGCCCCCCAAAACTGAAAATACCGTTGCAATTAAAAATATTTTAAAGAAATCATTTTTTTTGGAAATTACCATAGGTATTATCATTACGTCTGGTGGAATAGGAAAAACAGAACTTTCTATAAACGAAACTAATGCTAAATAATATTTAGAACTTTTATGTGCTGCAAGTTTTAAACACTTTTTATATAGAGTATTAAACATTTTTTGGTTTTAATATAATTTTAGTTCTTATACTATTTAATAAAATAATAAATTATTAAGGGCGAATGGCGGAACTGGTAGACGCGCACGACTCAAAATCGTGTTTCGCAAGAAGTGAGAGTTCGATTCTCTCTTCGCCCACCAAATTATGGA
>MDSW01057378.1_pt1 | contig 16777 bp, 15 predicted proteins | sample 811171 | NCBI WGS metagenome assembly MDSW01 (sample SAMN05326641, study PRJNA326480) | marine metagenome | isolation source: seawater | place: Atlantic Ocean: North West | collected 2012
CGCAGGTTTGTTGCTTTATGTTAATTTTTTTGTAACTTTGACAATATCTTCGGTATTTATCCTTACTTTGTTCTTTTTTTACTCTCTCATAAAACCAAAGTTACACATAAAATCAAAGAAAAATGTAGTTTTAAGAGAGGAAATTATAAAATTATTAAATGAGACTTTTGGATCTATTAAAGAGCTTAAGGTTTTCAAAAAAACTCATTCTCTTCAAAAACTTTACAACGCAAAAATAAATGAATTTCAAAAAAACGAATTTTTCATTCAAGTAGTTAATAAAACACCCAGATTAGTTTTCGAGGTTGTAGCTATAATGTTCCTTCTTATTCTTTTTTTATACTTGGTTTTGCAATCATATGATTTTAATTCATCTATTCCTATTTTTTCATTATTAATAGTCTCTTTTGTTCGATTAATACCAGCCTTTAATTCAATTGCTACATCGCTTAATTACATAAAAATTTGTAACCCGAGTCTCTCTAAAATTTCCAAAGGAATTCAAGAGATGACAACAAATAAAGATACAGAAATAAATTCTCAAGAAAAAAAACGAGAGAGTTTTTATGATAAAGAAAAAAGTATAGTTTTTAAAAATATAAATTTTAAGTATCCAAATAATAACCACGATATTTTAAAAAACTTATCTATCGATATCAGAAGTAAAGATCATATCGGAATAATAGGTAACACAGGTTCTGGTAAGTCTACTTTCATAAACTTAATGTTAGGGTTATTGAAACCAACGTCAGGAATGATTTCAATTGGAAATAAAAAAAATATAAATTTTTTATCTGATTATATAAATATAGGATATATTTCTCAAAATATATTCTTATTAAATACTTCAATAAAAGAAAATATATTATTTAATTTTGGCGATAGTAATGCGGAAAAAGTGGATACACAATTTTATAAAAAAGTTTTATCTGTTACGAATTTAAACGATTTTATAGAAAAATTTCCTTCAAAAGATGACACGATTATAGGTGATAACGCAATCAATGTTTCTGGGGGGCAAAAGCAAAGAATAGCTCTTGCACGAGCAATACTTAACCAACCCGATATTTTAATTTTAGACGAAGCAACTAATGCTTTAGATTACGAAACAGAAGATACTATAATGAAAAATTTATCAGAAATATTTAAAGATAAAATACTGATTATTGTTGGTCATAGACCCGGAACACTAAAGAAGTGTAAAAAAATTTATAAATTGGAAAGTGGTAATTTGCATCATATTGGTAATTACTCTGAGTTTTCTGAAATAAGGAATAGGGAACTTAATGACTAAAAATAATTTTAGTTTAGTATTAACTTCTAATAAAAAATCCTTTTTTTTAAAGGACAAAAATTTACTACTTGGACATTGGTGTTTACAAGGAAATGATGAATTCTTAAAAAAAATAGATTTTACAATTAGTGATTTTGAGACTAGATACGAAACAGAAGATTTAAATCACTACAAGGAAAATCAAAAAATTTACGAAGAATTACTAAAAGATACGATCAAAAATTTAAGTAGTTTTTACAACGTTTCTTGGGATACGAAATGCTGGACATTATTTATCGGTCCATGGATTTCAAGATATGTATTTTTGATTACAAACAGATATTTGTCACTGAAATACGTATACGAAAATTACAAGATTGAAAAAATATCTCTTGTAGAAAATCAAGATTTTTCTCTTATTACAAAAGATTTAGTGGATTTTAAACTTAAATCAAACGATGATGAGTGGAATTTAAAATTATCATCATTTATTTGGTGTAAATATATAGATCCGAATAAAAAAATTAAAAGAATTTATGTTCAACAAGAAAAAATTAGAAAATTACAGATTAAAGAAAGTAATGTAAAAAAAATACCTTCACTTTCAATTTTTGTAAGGAAATTTTTGAAGGTAATAGAGAGCTGGGTATGTAAAAAAAATAGATTATTATTTTATAGATCTTATTTTGCAGATAAACCACTGCTAATAAAAACTAACTTCAAACTCCAAAATGTGCCTTTTATATATGATTTTGATTATAAAATAGACGAAGTTAAAAATTTGAACAACTTAAGAAAAAGTGAATTTAATTCAAATATTTCTACAGAAATTGGAAAGATTTTAGTAGAAAATTTTTTTAATTTTTTACCTACCTATTACCTAGAGAGCTTTAATGAGATAAAATATAAATTTCACAATTTATTACTACCCAGTAGACCTAAAACAGTTCTATCCTCAAGTGCAATTTGGAGAGATAATATTTTTAAATTTTGGCTTGTTCAAAATATTTCTAGTGGCGGCAGGCTTTTCACTTTTCAACATGGTTGTAATTTTGGAACAACCAGGATTTCACCCATAGAAGATTTTGAAATTAAATTAAGTGATAAATTTTTAACTTGGGGTTGGGATAATAATAAAAAAAGAAACGTAAAAAAATTTTTTATAATTAAAAATATGAAAAAGAAACTAAATGTTTCTAATTCAAAGAAAATTTTACTAACTATTTCCAGCACATATAATTATATAACAGGAGAGGGGACCGGGGAGATTTTCTCAAGAAGAACCAAACTATATCAGGATATTTTATATGATATGATAAATAAATTTCCAATTAAATTTAAAAAATATTTGTTTATCAGAGGTAATTATTTAGGTGAAAAACTTAGAAATTCACAAGTTACAATAAATTTAAAATATAAATTCAACGATTCAAATTTTCAAAATTATAGAAAAACTTTTTTTAATTCTATTAAAGATTTTGGTTTGATCATAAATTCGTCTGAAAGCACAACTTTTTTAGAAAGTATGTCATTAAATAAACCTACAATCTCTTATTTAGATGACAAAATTTATTATAATCATTTTAGACCAGAAGCATTAGAAGTTTACGAAAAATTAAAAAGAGCTGGAATTGTCCATACAAATATAAATTCTTTAACTAACTTTTTAGAGAAAATTAATTTTAATTATAACGCCTGGTGGAGCCAAAATGAGACGGTCAAGGCCAAGGAAATGTTTATCAATAGTTATTGTAGACCACCAAAAAACTTTGTTGAAAATTTAAAAATGGTTATCAGTTAAATGAAATTAAATAAAAATATTTCTCTTATTAAAAATAATTGCTTAAATTACGATAAAAAACTATCTGATGTAATATACTTAATTAAAAAAATTAAGAAAAAAATAATTTTTATTACTAAATCAAATAAGTTAATTGGTACTATAACCGATGGAGATATAAGAAAATATCATTTTAAGACTGATTCAGGCACTCTCTCTGTTTTAAAGGTAATGAATTCTAAACCAAGATATACTTTTGAAAATTATAAAAAATCTGACCTTTATAAAATCGATAGCAAAAAAATTAGATATCTTCCAATACTAACTAAGAAAAAGAATATAATAAAAATTATAGATTTACAGAAAATTAAAAACTACAAGCATGAAAATCATATTGTAATTTTTGCTGGCGGTTTTGGAAAAAGATTAAAGCCTTTTACTAACAATATACCCAAACCAATGTTAAAAATTAAAAAAAAGCCAAATCTTGAAATCCTTGTAGAAAATTTGTTTAAGCAGGGATTTAAAAATATTAATATAAGCTTGCATTATAAACACAACTATATTGTTAAAAAACTTAAAAAAAGAAATGACACTGGTACAGTATATTTTAATATTGAACAGAAGCCCTTAGGCACCGCTGGAGCACTTTCGGAAATAAAATTTCACAACAAATTACCAATAATAGCAATTAATGCTGATTTAATTACAAATTTAGATTTAAACAATTTAATTTCATATCACAATTCATCTAAATCTGATTTTACCATTAGTGTGAAAAAAAGAGATTTTCAGGTTCCATTCGCAACAGTTGATATTAAGAAAGATAAAATTCACTCTATAGAAGAAAAACCGACTAAAGATTTCTTTTTTAATGCAGGAATTTATATGATTGACCAAAAAGTATTAAAAAATATGAAAAAAAATACAAAAATAGATATGCCAGATTTAATTCAAAACTCTATTAAAAAGAAACATTCAGTTAACGCGTTCTATATGTATGAAGATTGGATTGATTACGGATCGAAGGAAACTTTTTTAAAGTTGAAAAGAAAAAATAAAAAAAGAAGGATATAAAATGTGTGGATTCTTATTTTACCATAAAAAAAATGGAAATATTTCTTTGAAAGAAATTAAATCTATAAAAAAAGCTACAAATTTGATTCTTCATAGAGGGCCAGACTATAAGAGAAATTTAACTTTTAAAAAAAATTTTTTATTTCATTGTAGATTAAGCATTCAGGATATTAATCCTAGGTCGCATCAGCCAATGATAAAAAAATTTAAAAAAGAGAATTACAATTTAGTTTATAATGGTGAAATTTATAACTTTAAAAACATCCGAAAAAAAATTCAGAATAAAATTTCATTTAAAACTAAAAGTGACACAGAGGTCTTATTGAATTCTTATATTTTAAATAATTATAAAAATAATTTATTAGACGAATATTCTGGGATGTTTAGTTTTTTAGTTTTAAAAAAATCTAAAAACGGAGAAATATTTTTTGCAAGAGATAGATTCGGCCAAAAACCATTATATTATTATGATGATTCTGAAAAAATAATAATATGCAGCGAAATTAAACCTCTTATAAGTCTTTCAAAAAATAAATTAGAAGTCGACAAAAATGTGTGTAAAGAATATTTTTTAAGAAATAATTATTTTTATCAAAGGGAAACATTTTATAAAAATATTTTTCAAGTATTACCAGGGGAATGTGGTGTTATTAAAAAAAATCAAATTTACTTAAAAAAATATTATTTAAACTTAACCTCAGGAAAAAAGAAAAGTTTTAATAAGGGAAATTTTTTTAATCAATTTAAAAAAAACATTATTAATCATACAATTGCCGATAAAAAATTTGCAATTTCTTTATCTTCCGGTCTCGATTCTCAAAGTATTGCTCATGTAATATTTTCACACACAAAAGTAAATTATGACGTAATGTCATATACAATTGATTTTGAAGGTTCAAATTTTGAATTCGAAGATGCAAGAAATTTTACAAAATCTTATGATAAACAAATAAAAAAAATCTTAGTCACTAAAGAATTTTTAATAAATAATTTTGAAAATTTTGTAATTAAAAACGAAGGCCCAATTGGTGGAATAATGCTTGTCGGAATGTTCAAACTAGCAGAACAAACAAAAAAAGACGGTTATGATATTTTATTTTCTGGTTTTGGTCTCGACGAATGTCTTGGTTCTTACAAATCGATGAGAAAATCATTTCTTTCTGGAGATAAATTTTCTTTAATAGACTCTACCAATGTCGATAACTCAAAATATTTTAATAAAAGTGATGATTTTAGAATAAACGAAATAATCAAAAAATATTTTTTCAAATACAGAATTCCAAGGTCGACTCACTTTATGGACAGAATTTCAATGGCCAGCTCTGTTGAAATGAGAATTCCTTTTTTAGATCACGAATTTGTAGAATATGCTACCTCTTTAAAACAAGACTTTAAGAAAGTTGATAAATATTTGGTTAGAGAATATATGAAAAAAAATTCTAAACATTCTAAAGATTGGATGAGATCAAAACAGCATGTTACTCACCCACAAAATCAATGGTTAAGAAATGGAAAATTCAGCAATTTTGTAAATGATATAATTAAAGAAAATTACCTCTATAAAAATTATGAATTTTTGAACAAGAAAAAAGTTTTATCTGCTTGGAATAAATTTAAAAATAACGAAACACATAACGGCTATACTTTTTGGCAGCTTATTAATCTTTTTTACTTAAAAAAAATATCAAAGAAAATAATTAAGGATAATCGAATATGAATATAAATGAAGTTGAAAGAATAATTTTTAAAAATAACCCCAGATATAATTTAACCAAAAGTCAAATGCAGGAATTGAAATTTGATCTTAATAAATCAATTATTTTAGTTATAGGTGCAGCAGGATCCATAGGAAAATCGTTCACATTAGATTTAAAAAAATTCAAATATAAAAGACTTTTTTTACTAGATAATAACGAAAATGGATTAGCTGACTTAAGCAGGGATATTAATTTATCTTTTCAAAAGAAACAGATCAAATTGACCCATTTTATTTGTGAAGACATTAATACTTTTAATTTAGAAGTTTTTTTAAAAAAAAACAACATTACACATTTTATAAATTTTGCTGCTTTGAAACATGTAAGATCAGAAGAAAATTTTTATTCAACTAAAAATATGTTTAAAACCAATTCTATAAGTCCATTTAAATTAGGAATTTTAGGTAAACAAAAAAAATTAAAAAAAATATTTTTTATTTCTACAGATAAAGCAGCAAATCCAAGTAGTTTAATGGGTTGTTCAAAAAAATTTATGGAAAGACAGTTGTATAAAGTAAAAAAGGATAATAAAAAAATATCAGTTTCAACCGTCAGATTTGCTAATGTTGCTTTTTCTAACGGAAGCCTTCTACAAAATATTTTTAATAGAGTAAAGAATAATGAAATTTTTGGATTACCTTCACAAGTTTTTAGGTATTTTATAACTCATAAAGAAGCTTCAAACTTATGCTTCAAATCCTTATTAAAGGAGTCTAACGGTTTCATCGTTTTACCTACATATGCAAGTTTAGGAAAACCAATATCTTTAAAATTTTTGGCAGAAAAGATTGTTAAATTAATGAACAAAAAACCAGTTTTTTCTAAAAAAATAAAAAATACAAAAAAGAATCAACAACTAATACTGGAGACCAAAAGTTCAATTATTGGACAAAAATTAAGTGAACAGATGCATGAAAAATCGGAAAATCTTTTACCATTTAGCAGAGACAGAAATATCAAAAAGATAAAACTTTATAAAAATCATAGTTTAAAATCTGTAGAACTAAAAATAATGAAGTCAAAAGATTTAAAACAAATAAGAAATATTTGTTCAAAGGCTTTTAAAACATATAAAAATAAAAATATTAAAAGCAAGGTACTGCTTAAGAATATTATTTAATGAAAAAAAAAATTAAAGTTTTAATTTCTGGTGCAAATGGATTAATAGGAACATTTCTTTGTTCATATTTAAGAAAAAAGAAAATTAAATATAAAAAAGTCGATATCAATAATTTAAATCAAAACTTTAAAACCTTTTCTCATTTTTTGCATTTGCAGTTTTTTATTTCAAAAAATAATAAAAAAAAATTTAAGCAAAAAAATATCTCTGTGATAAAAAAAATAATTAAAATATGTAAAAAACAAAAAATTATCTTAGTTTTTTTCAGCACTAGTGGTGCAGATTTAAAAATAAACGACTATACAGTATCAAAAAAAATGTGTGAGAAAGAATTAGCCGATAATTCACGAAAAGGAGAATTGACCTCAATAATTTTGAGAATCTTTAATGTTTATACGCCTGATCTTAACTCAAGAGGTGTTATTCCGGAATTAATAAAAAAAATGAAGAAATTTAAAACAATAAATTTGAAGTATTATAATAATTATAGAGATTTTGTATATATAGACGATTTAGTAATTTTAGTTAAAAAAATATTTAATTTAAAAAAGTCTTGCAAGCTTGAAGTCGGGACTGGAAAAGCCACTAAGATTTTTGACCTGGCAAAACATATAAATTCAGTTTTTAAATTTAAAAATAAAATAGTTAAATCAAAAATTAATAAATCATCGTCCAATAGTTTCTCTCAAGCCAATGTTAAAAACTTAATCAATAAGATTCATTGGTACCCCAAAATTCCTATAAAAAAAGGTTTAAAAAAAATTTATAAAGTGAATAGATGAAAAATTACGGTATTATAATTGAAGCAAGAACTGGTTCTACAAGGTTTCCAAACAAAGTAATCAAAAAAATTGGTAATCTAACTTTGTTAGATTACTTAATCGATCGAGTCAAATATCAAAATCAAATAAAAAAAATTATCATAGCAACAACTAAGAAAAAAAAAGATAACAAAATAATCAAAATTGCAAAAAAAAATAAAATCAATTTCTTTAGAGGAAGTGAAAATGATTTAATTGACAGAATTAGCAGGGCAGCAAAAAAAAATAATATAGAAAATATTATTCAAGTAACAGCTGACAACCCTTTCTTTGATATTGATATTTTAAAAAAATTATTAAAAAAATTTAAAACCAGAAAATATGACTTTGTCTCAAATTCATTAAACAGCTCCTTCCCAATTGGATCTGATATAAGAATTTTTTCTTTGTCATCTTTATTAAAATATTCCTATTTTGTAAGAGGTCAGGCGAGACAACATACATGTTATTTTTTTTTAAAAAATTCTGAGAAGGTAAGATCTTACAATCTCAAAGCACAAGGAAAATATAGAAGACCTAATTATAGATTAACTGTAGATTTTAAGAATGATTTTGAATTAGTTAAAAAAATAATAATAGAATTAGGATTCAAATACTACGGATTAAAAAAAATAATTAATTTATTAGATAAAAATAAAAAAATGATAAAAATAAATTCAAATTTACCAAAAAAAATTAAAATTCAATCCTACAAATACTAATGAAAAATATTTTAATTTTTACTGAGTATTCAAAAAAAATCGGTATGGGCCATTTTATTAGAAGTGAAAGACTATATTCAAGTTTGAAGAAAAAATATAATTGTAAGTTTTATGTAAATAAAAATAAAAAATTCATAAAAAAACTTTTAAAGAATAAAAGAAATTTTAGTCTAGTAATTTATGATTTTAAAAATTATGAAAAGAAACTCATAATTAATAATAAGAAATTATATTTTATTTTATTTGATCAAAGTAAGATTAAATATAATAACCTAATTTCTATAAATCCCTTAGCTCTAGATACACGCAGCCCATACAACGGACCAAAGTGGTTCATTTATCCTAAAAACTTTTATCAAAAAAAACTAAAAAGAAAATATAAAAAAAAATTAAATCTTTTCATCTCACAGGGCGCCACTGACTCAAACAATAGTTTAAAAAAAATACTTAAAAAAATTAATTATAATAATAATAAAATTAATAAAATATATGTTAAAATACCTAAAAATAATTATTTAGGTGAAATTAAAAATAAAAAAATTATTAAAATTAGTAATATAAAAAATTTATTTAATTTATTAAATAAAATAGACTTAGCAATTTGTGGATGTGGAAATTTTTCATATGAAATTAATTTCTTTAAAGTTCCTACCGTTTACATTTCTGATGAAAAAAATGAAATTTTAAGGGGAAAAAAATTAGAAAAATTAAAATTAGGAAGATTTTACAAAACTAAAAATTTGAATAATGCCTTAAAAGAACTTGATAAACTTACAATTAATAAAGATTATTACTTAAAAATGGTGCAAAATAAGAAAAATTTTTTTACTGACAATGGTTTATCAAATATAAAAGTTAAAATTAAAAAAATATTTCATCAATATGAAGATTAAAAATTTTAAAAACTTAAAAAAACCCTACCTGATTGCTGAGATCGGAGTTAATCATGAAAATAGTATTGATCTTGCTGAAAAAATCATAAAGCAAGCAAAACTTGGTGGAGCTTCAGCAGTAAAATTCCAAACTTATAAAGCTGAAAAAATTGCAAGCAAAAATAGCCCATATTATTGGGACTTGAATAAAGTTAAAGAGAAGAGCCAATTTAGGCTGTTTAAAAAATACGACAAGTTTAATCTAAATCATTATAAAAAATTAAAGAAAATTTGTGATTATTATTCAATTGAGTTTTTATCTACACCTTTCGATCACGATGCTGTTAAGTTTTTAAATAAACTCGTACCTTTTTTTAAAATTGCGTCAGCCGATGCAACAAACATCCCTTTAATCGAGAAAGTTTGTCGAACAGGTAAACCGATATTACTATCTACCGGAGCCTGTAATGAGAAAGAGATAAAATTAATTGAAAATTTTGTAAAAAAAAATTTTCCTAAAATTGATCTAGCTTTGATGCATTGCATACTAAGTTATCCTACTAAATATAAAGATGCTAATTTAAATATCATTAAAGTTTTAAAAAAAAAATATCCTCATAGAGTCATCGGTTACTCCGATCACACTATGCCAGACAAAAATTCGATTGTTATATCTCATGCATACAATTTAGGAGCACAAATTATTGAAAAACATTTCACATTGGATAGATTAAAAGGAAAAAAAAATAATGATCATTTTCATTCAATGGATTTTAATGATCTTAAAACTTTCTGGAGGAATATAAATGTAAAAAAGTTATATTCTGAAAGAAGTTTTTTGAGCACGATTACAGGAAACAAAAAAGAAAGAAAAGTTTTATTATGTGAAAAAAGCTCAAGAAAAAATGCGAGAAGAAGTATTTTTACTAATGGCAAAATCTCAAAAGGAAATAAATTTTCCGATAAAAATATAATACTAAAAAGACCCGGGGATGGAATTTCTCCTTTACTAATCAAAAAAGTTTTACATAAGAGATCGAATAAAATCCTTAAAGACGATCATAAACTAGAATGGAGCGATATAGTTGTTTAAAAAAGTTTTTAATGAAATTTTAAATAAAAAAAAGAATTTACCCAAGGAGGTTTTAGAAGATAAAACTTTAGGAAAATATAAAATTGTAAAAACTCACAAAAATAATACTCAATTAATCTATTTCCCTAAAAATAAAATCTTTAAAAAATTTAGTAGATCAACTAATGGTATCTTAAAAATTGAAGCAGAGTATCAAGGACTAAGATGGTATTGTAAAAGAAATAAAGTAAATAGTAGTTATATTATAAGAAAATATATAAAAAAAAATAATTTTGCGTCTTTGGATTTAAAGCAAATTGATGGAAAAAAAGTTAAGTCTTGGAAAACTTTGAGAGAAAATTACTCATTTTTAATTAAGGTTTATAATCATTACAAAAAGTTTTCCTGGAACAAAAAGCTTTTACCAATTCATGGTGATTTAACTTTAGATAACGTGATTTTTAAGAAAAACGGAATTTTTATAATCGACTGGGAATTTTTTAAATCAAGAAAAAATTTTAAGGGTTATGATATGGCCTATTTATTTTTATCTTCTGCTTGTCTTCCATATCTATCTAACGTTTCTTTTTCCAATGAGGATCAAAAATTATTTTGTAAATTATGGAAATTATTGATCAAGCAAAAATTAAATAAGAATATGTTATACAGCCCCTTTAATTTTTTTTCAAAAAACATAAAAACTGATAAAATTCTTAGAGGAAGTTATATGATCTCAAGATCAAAATTTTTTCCTTTTATAACCCAAACATCTCAAAAGAAAAAAATATTAAAGTTAATTAATAGCATAAAGAAATGAAAAATAAGATATCAGTACTAATGACCGTTTATAATGGAGAAAAATTTTTGAAGGAATCCATTAATAGCATTAAAAATCAGACATATAAAAATTGGGAATTAATTATAATTGATGATTTTTCATCAGATAAATCTCTATCAAAAATAAAAGAATTAAAGAATAAAAAAATAAAGCTATACTCACTCAAGAAACATATAGGCAGAACAAGTGCATTAAACTATGGTTTAAAAAAAGTGAGTGGCGATTTTATTGCTATTCATGATGCTGATGATATAGCCCACAAGGAAAGGCTAAAAATTGAAATAGAATTTCTTAAAAAAAACAAGAAAGTTTATTTAGTTGGTTCTTGGTATAGAGTTATAAATTCAGAGGGAAAATTTATTGAATACGTTAAAACTAATACAGAAGAAAAAAAAATTTACGAAAATATGGTGGTGAATAATGTTTTTTGTCATACATCAGTAATGTTCAAAAGTGAGATTTTAAAAAAAATTGGTAAATACCCAGAAAACCTTGTTTATTCTCAAGACTATGGTTTTATTTTAAAAACAATGAGAGTTAGAATTCCAAGGATAATACCAAAATATTTAACTACAAGCAGAAGACACAGAAAATCAATGACTTATAATCCTGTTTTAAAAAAATTTATAATAAAAGATAAAATAAAGATTTTGTTATATTCTTCAAAAAATTTTAACTTTACTTTTAAATCTCGATTTTTCTGGTTTTTAAGATTTTCAAAAGCGTTATTTGATTTAACTTTGACTAATATTTTATTTTTAAATAAAAATAAATAAAATGAATAAATCTTTTAAAAATTTGGAAGTGCTAGAATTTTATAAAGAATTACCATTCAATATTTACGATAATGAAAATGATGCAATCGTAAATATTAAAAAAAACGATCCAACAAAAATTTATCCTCCTCTTAAAGAAATTTTTGAGACAAATAAAAATATTAATATTTTAGATGTAGGGTGTGGCGCTGGGTGGTTTGTAAATTCAATTTCTTATTTTCAAAAAAACATAAATGTTACAGGTGTTGATTTTAACCCAGTTGCTTTAACATTTGCAAAAAAAATAAAAGAAAAATTAAAATTGAATAGTAATTTTATTGAAAAAGATTTATTTACAATTAACTTTAAAAAACAATTTTTTTTAATTAGTTCTCTTGGGGTTCTACATCACACAAATAATTGTCACGAAGCTATTAAAGTTTTATTACAACAAGAATCTAAATATGTTTTAATAGGCCTATATCACAAATATGGAAGAAAAGCTTTTTTAGATCATTTTCAAAATTTAAAAGAAAATTTTTTAAAAACAAAAAAAAAAAATTTTGAACAAGAATTATTTGAAGAATATAAAAAACTTGATAAAAGGTCACAAAACGAAACTCACCTTAAAAGCTGGTTTAAAGACCAAGTACTACATCCCTATGAAACTCAACATACGTTCGAGGAGTTAATTTCTATTTTTGATGAAAACAAATACAAAATATACTCAACTAGCTTAAATAGATTCTCTAACTTTAAAAGTTATAATGAAATCATTAATGTCGAAAAAGATTGGTATCAATATGGAAAAGACCAATTAATTAAAAATCATTATTTTCCTGGTTTTTTTATTATTTTAGCAAAAAAAATGTAGAAATTTAATTAACAAAATAAAGCAATGTGTTATTCATTCCATTATGACAAACTTTAAAGAAATTTTTAAAAAATTATCTGAATTTATAAATAAAATTTTTAAAAAAAATAAAGAAGAAAAAAAGAAAGAAAAAGACGAAGACAAGACTGATGATATATATCCTCTTTGGTAATTTTAATGTTTAAATTGTTTCTAAAATTTATTAAAAATCCTTTAACTGGTCCGTTTTCTATTTCAATATTTTTATTAGGGATGCCATATTTAGAAACTTTTTTTTTAAATATAAGCAAGAGCTTTCTTTTTAATTATATTCTATTATTTTTATTAAATGTAATTTTAGTAGAATTAATTTTCAGGATTTCCTATAAAATATATAATGGAACAAACTATTTATTTATTAAGAGTATCCCATTCGAAAAACTATATGTAGAACCTCATCCATATTTACCATATACCTATAAAAAAAATTTTAACTCCGCACCATCAGAATTATATAATTACCCGCTTCACAAAAATTTTTTCTCTGCAAATTTGAAGACAAATAATTTTGGATTTTACAACGGACCAAATGGAGATAGAGATATTCAGATACCTAAGCCTCAGAATTTATTTAGAATTTCTTGTTTGGGAGGTTCAACCACTGCTAATTATATATCTGATGGACAAAAAAATTTCTCCTATCCTTTAGAGTTGGAAACTATTTTAAAAAAAAAAAAAGAAAATATAGAGGTAAATAACTGCGGAACAGGTGGATATAATTCTGCAGACTTACTGGTGAGATTTTTGCTTCAAACTATTGAAACAAAACCTAATCTAGTTGTAATCTACCATGCTTATAACGATATTCGATCATACTTGACTGAAAATTTCAAAACGGATTATTCTCACAGCAGAATTGGACTAGGTGAAAATTATTGGAAGTTTAAATTAAACAGCTTCATTCCAAATATACCATTAAAATTTATTAACTATTTAAAAAATAACTGGGTTCCAAGTAATGTCAGATACTCTTTGCTTGAAATAATTTCTAAAGGAAAAATTAATTTAAATATAGACTACACAAAAGGTTTAAAAACTTATGAAAGAAATATTCAAAATTTAATTAATGTTTGTGTAAAAAATAATATAGACGTAGTGTTGAGTACGTACTGTTTTTATTTGCATAAAAAAGCAGAAAAAAGCAATTTAAATAAAATCTACGAAACAATCGTTTTAAAAGAAAATGAAATAATAAAAAATTTAGCTAAAAAAAATAATCTAAAAATTGTTGATTGTAATTCTAAAATTCCTAAAGATAATGAATTTTTTGTTGATACAGTTCATTTAACACCTAAAGGTATGAAATTTATTGCAAACGAAATAGGCAAAGCAATAAATCCTTAATTATTTCATACTTTAGTTTCTGTTCAATTTTTGTTTAGATTTTATATCACTCAAGCCAGAAAAAATACCAATTAGTAAAAAAATAAAAGATGAATTCCAAGTAGAAAAAAAACTTCCATTACTTCTAAAAGGAAATAATTCAATTATTAAAGATAAAAAAATTGCATAAAAAAATAAATCTAAAAAACTAATATTTTTATTCGATCTAATAAAATATTTTTGTATATTTTTGTGGAAAAGCAATAATACAGCTAGCGCTATTAATCCAAAACCAATTATTCCAGTATCATTTAATATCTCAAGATAAAAATGGTGAGGATGATTTTCGCACATTCTATTTGGCAAATAATTTTTTTCATAACAGGTATATCTAAATGATTTAATTCCTCTACCAAGTATTGGATTATCCGTAAAAAGATCAATAGATGTTATATAAAGAGTATTATGATGATTTCCTAATCGTAGAATAATGGATTGATCCATTTTTTTATACTCTTCCGTATGGTAAAAATACTTTCCGGTACCTTTATATTTTTCAAATTCTGGATATTCTCTATTTAATTCTTTCATAATCACTGAAATTCTAGGCATAAAAGATTGAAGATTTTTATACCTCTTTTTTAAATTCTCATTAGTACTTAAAATTATTCCAAACATTCCAACAATTAAGATAGCAAAACTAATTATTTTATAATTAATTTTTCTTAAAGAAAAAATAATTGGCATTAGAAAAAGAAAAAAAACAAACATAATTGTTGGCATTCGATTTCCAGTAAAAAGAGTTCCAACAAAGCAAATACTTAAAATTAAAAATAGTAATAAGTACGACGATTTTTGCTTTTTAAAAAAAAGTAAAGGAATACAAAAACATCCTAGAACAGCAAACCTTTGAATATAACCACCCGCAACATATTCATCTCCAAATACTCCAGAGAATAAATAATCTGCTTTGAAACCAAAAAAGTTTACGCCTACAATATATTGATAAATTATATCTATTGCTACGAATGTTGAAAAAAACAAACAAACTAAAAGAATTTTTTTGAAGTTAATTTCTGCATTGATTACCAAACATCTTATTACCATTAAAAATATTAAATATCTTAAAAATAATATTGATTTTAATAAATACCCATTTCCGTTGCTTACGATCACTTCAATCAATGTTGATAAAAAAAGCACCACAAAGAAACCGGCAATGAGAATTAATGGCGTATTTTTTTTGAAATCAAGCAGCTTATATTTGTAATGAATAATTCCTAGAACGCACACGAAAAATATTATTAAATTTATTATAAAATTTCCTAAAATAAAAGCTAATGGAAGACTAAAAAGTAAAAAGTTTATAATTTCAGGAATAGATTTTGGAAGAAATTTCATTTTTAAAAGTTTGATTTTACTATTTATTTATATCAAAAAAATGTTATATCAAATAATTAAATAAAAAAAAATTTTAAACGGGCGTGTAGTTCAATGGTAGAACGCTACGTTGACATCGTAGAGGTCATAAGTTCGATTCTTATCACGCCCACCAATTGTTATTTAAAACCATATTTAATTAACGAATTAATAGAAATTGAAATTATTGACCTAATATTTTCAAAAAGACTAAGATTATTAAATTTTTTATTTATTTTCCAAACCCAAAATAAATTTCTAAATTTATTACTCTGCAATGAATTTTTAGAAATTCTATAAAACATTAAATTTTCATTTAATTTATAAGCGTCGTTTTTTTTTAAAATGTCACATTTAAATAAATAATCCTCACAAATTTTTAAGTTCTTAAATTTTGAATTTTTAATTACGGACCTACTTAGAATAACAGTACTCATCGCTATAGAAGTATTAAGAATAAACTCTCTAAAACTAAATTTATTTGGCACAATTATCTTTTTCATAAATTGTTTTTTATTATTTTTAATTTCAAATGGAGTATAATCTGTATATGTAAAATTATGTTTAAACTTTTCCATAAATTCTATCTGTTTTTTTAATTTGTCTCTTTCCCAATAATCATCAGAGTCGATAAATGATATATACTTTGATCTAGAAACTCTTATTCCAAGGTTTCTACAAAAAGCAACTCCTTTATTTTTTTTTAAGTGAATTAATTTTATTCTTGGATCTGAATATTTTTTAATGATACTCAAAGAATCGTCTTTTGAAAAATCATCAATTATATATAGATTAAAGTCTTTAAATGATTGGTTTAATATTGAGTCTATTGTTTCTTCTAAAAAATTTGCTTTATTATAGTTTGGCAATATTACATCAACCAAACTTATTTTATTTTCCATCAGTACGTTATAAATTATCGTGAAAATGTGGCAAAAACTGTATTTACATTAATTTCAAAACGTACTATATAAGTTTGCCTGGCGATTATTGCGAAGGGGTAATACCCGATCCCATTCCGAACTCGGAAGTCAAGCCCTTCAGCGCCGATGGTAC
>MDSW01134572.1_pt1 | contig 16777 bp, 11 predicted proteins | sample 811171 | NCBI WGS metagenome assembly MDSW01 (sample SAMN05326641, study PRJNA326480) | marine metagenome | isolation source: seawater | place: Atlantic Ocean: North West | collected 2012
CCCCTCGCGCTCTCTCTCGCCTCGTGCTTCCTGAAGTTTTCGAGCGGGTCCCCGAACGGGCGGAACCCCGCCACCTCCGGGAAGTGTTCGAGCATGACCTCCGTCCACATCGTCTCGTCGTCGCTCGCCGAACCCGAGTCGCGCGCGAGCCCGAGGCCCAAATCGTACGCCGATCGCGCCTCGTCGTCCGCGAGCGTCTCGTACGACGCCGCGACGCGCGCGAACGCGTCAGAGGACCCCCCGACCTTATCCGGATGCGCCCTGAGACTGGCGCGGCGGTACCCGGCCTTGAGCTCAGCCTCGGTGAAGTCCGCGGGGATGCCCAGCGACGCGTAATGATCCGCCTCGGGAAACCCGGACCCGGGACCCCCGTCGGGGGCCCTCCGGAGCGCCGCGCCCGTCCCCGTCCCCGCCGCCTCCTCGTCCGCCAACGCCCGACGCGCGCGCTCCAGAGCGTCATCGCGCGCCTCCCACGCGACCATCGCGTCGAGCGCTCGCCGGGCCGCGCGGGCGGCTTCCTCGAACGCGGACTCTCCCGATTCGGTCGCGCGATGCGATAAATCGTCCGCGCGGCGGGCCACGCGTTGGCGCTCCGCGCGAAACGACTCGCGACAAAACGCGTCGCACGTCTTCCCGCCTTCGTGCGCGCACGTCAACCGCCCCGAGATCGTGGTGTTGATCGGCACGTGATCGCCTTCACGGCCTCTCACGCGCCTCGCACCCTCGGTCGCCTCCGCGGCGACGATCAAGCGCTCCATCTCCCTCGGCGCGGCGCACTCGCAAAAGCCGCTGCTCCCGCGCGACACGACGTCCACGCACGCCGCGTCGCTCTCCGGTTCCCTCGGCCCGTCGGGGTCGCAGCCCCCCGTCTGGCGCCACGCGTCGCAGTACTTCGTCGCGCCCGCGGCGACGAGCCTCGCCCTCAGCCTCACCCTCCGAGCCTCCTCCTCCGCCTCGCGCCGCGCCTTCGCCGCGCTCGCGTAGCGCCGTTCGCGCGCCAGCGCCGTCGTCAACCACCGCTGCAGGTCCGGAAACGAGCGGTCCGCGCACGCCAGGTCCACGAGGTCGCGCTTCGCCGCGCTCGGGTCGCCCGCGTCGAGGTGCGTCAGCGCCGACGCGAACAGAGCGTCGGCGAAGTTCGGAAACCGAACGCGGAGCCGAGACGCGAGCAGCTCGGAGGACGCGTCCAAGCGTCGCGCGCGGCGCAGGGACTCCGCCGCGCGCAGCTCGAGCACCGCCGCGGTCCATCTCGCGACGCGAGCGTTTTTTTCGTTTCGCGTCGCCTCCGCGCGGTCCGCGCCGTCGACGCCCGACGCGAGATCGAACGCGTCCGCCTCCGACGAAATCGCCGAGGCCGCCTCGCGGAACGCCGCCGCCGCTTCGTCGTGCGCGCCCTCCGCGGCGCGGGCCGAGGCGTCCGCGCCCTCGCGGTCGGCTCGCGCGACGCTTTCCGGCGGGGGAACGACATCCTCCGACACCGCCCCGGGGCCCCCCGGCGGCGGATGGCAATTGAGCGCGCGGCTGACGCGCGAGTCGTGGTGCCGTTTGTGCCCCGCGAGGTTCGCGAGCATGTCTTCGCTGAGCACCGCGATGACCTGCCACGGGAGCTCGGCGAGGGAGGACGCGTCGTCCCCCCGCGAGCGCGACGGCTGCACGCGGGAAGATCCAGGGTCGGCCGCCTCCTCCTCCGCCTCCGACGTCGACGCCGACGTCGTCTCCGACGCCGACGCGTCCTTCTTCGAGCGGCCCCAGCGCCACGCCCCGAACCCGCGCGCGCCGCGGTCGTTCTCCGGCTCGGGCGCCCGACTCCACCGGACGCCAGCGCCCGGGACGAGCGTGTTCTCGCGCATCACGAGCCGGTCGCGCCCGTCGCCGTCGATGAACAACCACGCCAGCTCGGGGTCGCTCGCGGCGCCGGCGGCGCGGGCGTCGCGCGCGAGCGCGAGATGGTATCCCGAGTCGAGATGGGTGTACAGAAGGCTGAACACCCGATTCGCCCTGGCGCGCGTCAGGGTGGGAGGCAGGCGCTCCACCCGCGCGTAAAGACCGTTCAGGCCCTCGTCCGAGCTCCCGCCGACGAAGAAACCTGCCGCGGGATCCTGCACCCGGATGTAGCTCGATGGTCCGCGCCTCGAGCCGCCACCTCCGTACGTGGAAAGCGCCCCGGGGCCAACCACCTGCGTGCCGTCGGAACCACCCAGGCACAGCAGAGCGGCGAGCAGCAGCAAGAACGGGAGGCCGAGGGGGGGGGTGATGCGACGCGCGGACATCGAACGGGTCACGCGAGCGTCCGCGCGATATCGAAAAGACATCGCGCGTCCGCCTCGACGTCCCGGTGTGAGGAGGAGCGCGGGGCGAGCCTCCCTCGAGGTCGCGAAACGAGCGAGTCTCGGCACCTGCCCATCTTGAGTGGCGCTCGCGCGCGCGGCTCGTCCGATGAAAACCGACTCGTTGTTCGCTCGCCATTTCAAAATGGAGCGCCGGTCGCCGGCGCGCGGGACGCCTGGGAATGGGAGCGAGGCGTCCCCGTCCACCTCCCAGGCGGATACCGAGGACATAGAGGCTGCGTGGTCGCGCAAACGCGCGGCCCTGGCGGCGGCGCGTCGCGGGAACGCCCTCGGCGAACTCGAGGCGCGCCTCGAACGACTCGTCGAGGGTGCCCACCGAGCGAATCAACGCGGCGACGCGCGCCTCGAGGCTCTCCTCCACGACCTCAAACTCGCCGAGCGCGAGGACGACCCTCGGGGCGAAGAGAAGGATACGCCGCCGCGCTCGAGTCCGTCTCCTCCGCGCGAACGCCAAGGCGCGCGCCCCCGCCCCTTCGGCGGGGGGGTGTATTCCTCGGACGAAGAGTCCGACGCTGGGTCCGACGCCTCCTCGTCCTCCGGCGCCTCCGCGCTTGACCGCCTCGACAGGCGCGCGCGCGCGATCGAGGATGCGCCCGACGGACTCAGCGCCTCTCGCGCCGCCGCCGTCCTCGCCGCCCTCGGCCGCGCGCGTTCTGAGATGGACGAAGAGCGCGCGAGCCGGGACGCGATGTTCCGGGAACTCGCGGCGGCGCGTGCGCTCGTCGGCGACGCGGTGACGAACGCTCGCGCGCTGGCAAAGCTCCGCGCCGAGGTGGACGATGCGCGCCGAAACGAAGCCGCAGCGCTGGAGCTTGCCGGTCGTCGCGAGGCGGAGTTGAAGCGCACGCGAGCTCGGGGAGGCGGAAGCGGAGATGGGGGGTCTGAGCTGGACGCCGAGCGCGCGAGGCGCGCTGAGTCGGAGAGGGCACTCGCTGAGACGCGGAGGGAGTGCGCGAGGGCGTACGAGAGGGCATCCATCTCGGAGAAGGAGGCGACCGAGGCGACGCACGAGGCGCGAAGCGCGCAGCGCGAACTCGCAGACGTGCGCGCAGCGCTCCGGGATGCGACGGCGGCGCGGGATCGCGCGGAGAAGGAGGCGCGGGAGCGGAGGGAAGAGGCGGCGGCGGCGGCGGCGGAGGCGGGGGCGTCGTCGCGCCGCGCGGAGACGAGGGAAGACACCGTTCGCGCGCTCCGTCGAAGGTGCGAGGACCAGGAACGCGAGCTCGGGGCGCTCAGGAAATACGTGCGGGCACAGAGGGAGGACGTGGAGGCGGCGGCTAGGGCGATATTAGGCATCGAGCGCGCGCGCGCAGGGTTGAAATGAAAACGTCGTTCCGTTCTTTCGCTACGTATTTAAAATGTTTTATCCGGAAGGGTCGCAGTTCGTCACGAACCTATGTGCTCGTCACGCGCCGCCGCCGACGGCGTCTCGTCGCCGCGGGAGGATGAAAAGCCTACGCGCGCGGACCTTGCGCGGAACGTTCTCCCCCGGCTCGCCTCCCAGGAAACGCAGCCTCCGCGTTGGGCGCGGTTCCCCGGACGAGAGCGATTCCGTGGACGTTCGCGACGAGAGCGAATCGAGCGACCCGCGAGAGTTCTCGCGTGAGAAGCTCCCTGAACGGCTCCTCGAGGCACCGTTCCCGCGGGGGGACATCCTACGCGCCTGCCTCGGTCGCTCCCTCGGTCGAACCGGCGAGACGACGCGCTTCAGGCCGTTCACCGCCGCCCGCCCAACGCGCCCCGCGAAAAGTCGAACGCGGTTCGTCGTCTCGCGTCCGCTCGCCGCGGCGGCGCCGGCGGCCGCACCCACGGCGAGGGACGCACCGGCGCCCTCCGCGAATTTCACCGCCCCCGCGGCCATCTCCCCCGCCGTCGCCGTCGCCGAGGCGGCCCCCGCGGCCATCTCTTGCGCGAGCGCCATCTCCGAAATGGAAGCCACGCTCGCGGTGGCCATCTCGCCGGCCGCCGCCGCCGCCGCCCCGATTTCCCCCGCCACTGCCGATGCAGATGCACCCGCCGCCCCGATCTCCCCCGCCACCGCCGACGCGGACGCCCCCGCCGCACGCACCGCGCGCGTGGATAAGCCTCCCGTGCCCCCGAAAAGGTTCGCCAGTCCTCGCGTGATGTCTACGACGCCCCCGATAGCGGCGTTGCCGACGTAGAGCGCCTCCCGGACGACTGGCGCCTCGGCGGAGACGCCCGCGACTGCGCCCGCGGCCGCGGTGGCGAGCCGTCGCGCAGGCATCGCGGCGCCCAGGATCGGGGCGACCGGGCGACACAGGATGGGCAGGGCGCGCATGCCGAGCCCGAAGACGACGGACGCGCCGCAAGCAGATTTGATGCGGTCGAGGGTGTTTACGTTGCTCACGTCCGCGACGAACTGAATGGGGATGGCGTAGAGCGCCTCGTGCGGCCGCCCGCCGCGAACGCGCCCCCACGTGCTGTTCCACGTCACCTTAGAAGCGACGCCGCGCGGGTGCGCCGCCGCGGCCTCCGGGCACGCGTGCGCGCAGAGCTCGTTGACGTAGTGCCTGCAATCGTTGTCGTGCAGCGTGTACGCGGTGCTTCGCCGGGCGTTGAAGGCGCGGATGTCTTCTATGGAGAGCGTGGTGTGGCCGACGAAGTGCGACCCCTCCGGGAGGGCGTCCAGAGCCTGCTCGCGGATCTCCCCGGGGACGACGTTTTTCTCGCGCAGGCGGCGGTGCACGGTGCTCGAGCGACGCAAGGCGCCGACGGCGGTCGGCGCGCCGCTCGCGCCGCCGTCGTCGTGCGCGGCCTCAGGAAGATCGCCGAGGTCGACGGACGCCGCTCGCGCGGAGGCGGATCGCAAGAGTCCCGGAGCCGACGCCGAGCGTCGCATCGAGCTTCTTACGGCGTCCATCGGCGTCCGCGAGACGTCGGGCCGCACCCCGCCCGCCATCATGCCGGTCACGTCCCCGCCGACCGGGCCGAAGTCAAACATCCACAACCTTCCATCCTCGGGTTGTCGAACGACGACGAGGTAGTGACACACGCCCGCGGCGCGCAGGCCGTTGCGGACGGCGGCCGGCAGGCGGTTGTAAAAACCTTTGCCCCACTCCGCGAACTCGCGCGTCACCGCGTACACTTCCATCGCGTTCGGCGTGCACGTGCGCGCGCGCGCGCGTTCGAACAGCTGGATCTTTTCTTTCGCGACGGTTCAAGAAACCGCGCGAGCGGTGCCATCTGGCAAATCCAACCGCAGATTCCAGTTGAAACCACCCGTGGTCACCCACCCCGTGACCCGTGTCTCCCCGTGATCCAGTTCCCAACCCAACAAAAAAGAAAGATGGGTTCGTCTTGATGTGACCGTTGGAGGGAATAATCGCCGATGCCCGCAGAATATACCTCCGTTCGTAATTTCGAAGGTACATTTACCACGAACGGCCATCTACTTGTGCTTTTCATCTGCCCGTCTTCGACAAGCGTCGTAGGGGGCTTCCGTCCGATCCCACACTTTTGCCCTTCCATAGAGACTACGAACAATCCAAGATGACGGACGGTCCTGAACCCCGACGACGCGCACGGACCGAAGGATGCGCGGAGCATGTACTCATGTTATTTATTATCATGTCATGGTATATCGCGTAATGTCTCTAACTTACAGCTGCGACTGCTCGCTTCGTCTCCCGACCCCTCACGCCGCCTTGGCCCTCCCGCCGTCTTCGCCCCCAGCGGCGGCGGCGGCGGCAGCAGCCTCCTTCTCAGCCTGCTTCTGCTTCTGCGAGGCGATGGTGTACAGGAACGTTCCGAAGATAGCCACCGCCGCGGAGACGGCGCCGAGCGGGGTGATGGGGTTTCGGAACACGGCGACGGATGCGAGGATGATGACGACGCGCTTCACGGTGTTGGCCACCGAGTGTGACAGCGGGGAGAGCTCCCCGAGCGCCTGATACGACGTCTGGTTGTACAGGTGGTAGAACATCGAGCCGGTGATGAGGTACGCCATGAATCCAGCGTTCAGACCGAAGAGGGTGATGCCCTTCTCCGCCATGAGCGCGGGGGCGTTGGCGAACGCCGCGCCCATCTGGCTGCCCTCCGCGATGAGGCTCATGGGCAGCTGCATGATGCCGGAGACGATGGCGATGCCGCCGTACAAGTTGATACCGCTCAGACCGGTCTCCTCCTGCAGGTCCTTGGACGTGACGCCGCGAAGGGCGGAGGCGATGTTGGAGGTCATGGCGCACAAAAACGCCGCCAAGGAAAAGTTGAGTTCGGTCGTGCTCCCGACGGCGACGCCGCCGACGATGGGGATGAGCGTGAGCCACACGAGCTTCGAGTACTTCCTCCCGAAGAAGAGGGAGAGAAGGATCACCGAGCACGCGGGCTCGCCGGCTTTGACCACCTGCATGAACGACACGGAACCGAGCTTGTACGACGCGCACGCGCTGACGTGCGCGATGAGGTGCAGCGCCGAGGTCGGGATCAGAGCCTTGAACATCTCCTTCGTGAAGCCGCCCTCCGGGGGCTTGAAGATGCGCAGCTTCCACATGATGAGCATGAACACCGCGCCGACGGCGATCTGAATCCAGGACAGCACCCACGGGTAAGGGAACACGGAGAGCGTCTTCTTGTTCATGATGGCTGAACGTGGCGGGTCGCGGAAAGGGTGAGGCGGGGTCAGGAACGATTTCGAAAGAGGTGGAAGTGGGAGGCGCCGACAAGTCGCGGCGGCGAGGGTTTCCACCAATCCATTTTGATCGGCGACGCGGTGTTGGGCGAGGCGGGGGCGATCGCGTCGGCGGCGATCGCGCGTCCCTCCCGCACAAGAACTCGCGGCGAGAAATCGCGCGGGGATTCGCGCGAAAGTCGTGGGAGGGCGACCCTCAGGCGGCCCGTGACGCACCGAAGAAGGCGTTCAGGAAGTACCAGCCGAAGATGTACCCCGCGATTCGCAGCGTCTTGCCCTTGTCCTCCGTCGCGCCATCCGCGGCGGCGACGACGGCGGAGGCGCGCGCGACGAGCGCGGGCTTACGCCCCGCCACAGGACGGATCGCCGCGCGGGAGAATCCCGACTTGAGGCCGACCGCGCCCGAGGAGACAAACGCGGACGCGCCGAGCGCCACGGACGACGATGTCGACGGGGTGGCGCATCGCGGCGCGGCGAACGCGGCGGGGGACGAGGACCGGGACGTGCTGCACCTCGCGAGAGGCGCGACCCGAAGGATCGAGGAAGATGCGATCGCGGCCATGATCGCGCGATCAGAGCGAGCGTGCGCTTAGAGTCGCGCGCGTCGTCGTCTGCGCGCGCACGCGGGGGGAGGCGATCCGTCTCAACCAACGACTCGGATATCAAAAAGCGCATCGGCCGCCGCCGTTCCGGGATCTTCGTCCAATCCCGATGCGTTCCAGGTTCAGTCCGATGAAAGCGCCGAGTTTTGACCCACAGGTTCATGCGGGAGAAGATTTTCTTGACCCAGAAAACGTCGTTCGAGATATTTTGATCGGAGGTGCTCGAGGCGTCCAAGGCATCCGGGTGCCCTCTCGGGCGTGCCGAGACGTCGAGACTGGGGGCACGTCAGAATAATTAACCGTCTCATCAGTCGCCGGTGGCGCGCGACGCCGCCGCGCTCGCCACTTCGGGATGCCCCCCGCCAGGGACACCCCTCCGCTCCTCGCGGCGGTGCAGGTTGGCGATGTCGCGGCGATCGAGCGCATGCGCTCGGAAGGCGCGGATATGCTCGTGCGCGCCCCGCGCACTGACAACACCGCGCTCCATCTCGCCGCCGCCGAAGGTCGCCTCGACGTCCTGCGGGCCCTCCTGCCCTCCTTCACGTCAGGCTCGGTGGACTCGCGGAACGCGAACGACGACACCCCCCTGATGTTCGCGTGCGCGAAGGCTCGCATCGCGGTCGCGGCGCTCCTTCTGGACGCCGGCGCGAGCGTCTCTCGCGTCAACCGCGGGCGCACCGCCGCTCTCGCGTTCGCCGCCGCGAGCGGATCTCGGCACGTCGTGGAGCTCCTGCTTCGCTCGTCTCCACCCCCAGACGCGGCCGCGTCGGACGAGCACGGCCGCACGGCGATGCACTACGCTGCGGAAAACGACGCGGCAGAGTGCGTCGAGGCGCTGCTCCGCGCTGGTGCGGACCCCTTCGCGAGAGACGCGCGCGGGCGAACGCCGATGGACGCCGCCGCCGCCGAGGGCGCCGCCGCCGCGAAGGCCGCGCTCGAGCGCGAAGCCGAGCGAAGGACGGCGGAGAGCGAGAAGGCGAGGCTCGAGCTGCTCGAAGCGGAGGGGTTGGCGAACGACCACCGTGGGCGTGAGGCCGGATCAAAAGCCTCCGGGACGAAAAACGCGAAGAAGAGTAAGACGAAGAAGAAGAAGGCGGCGTCGCCGACGCCGCCGAGTCAGAATGCGGAATCGGCCGCGAGCGACGGCGAGAGCGCGCCCTCGCTCGCGGTGAATCCGATGTGGGGTTCATTTTTCGCCCAGGCGTCGGGGTCATCCGGGGGCGGGAAAACCGTTGAGCCGACGGAATCGAAGGAACAAGTGGCGCGGGACTCGGGGGGGGACGGGACGCCGAGACGCGTCGACGAGGACGCCGACGCGAAGACAAACTCCGCCGCGACGCGACCCGCCGGCGCCGACGCCGCTCCAGAACCCCCGGGGCCTTCTCCTCCCACCCGAGAGAAAGCCCGAGCTCTGGAGAGTCGCTTCCCCCCGGGATTCAGCGCGCGCGACACTCTGCGCCCTATGAACAGTACGAAACGGCGCGGGCCTCCCGTGTCCTTCGCCGAGGCGGCGGCGGGGCGGGGGAAGTCGGCGGCGGCGTCCGCGTCGGCGGCGCTCGAGGAGGCGCCGCGGCGCGTCGCCCCGCCGCGCCCGACGCCGCCCGCGCCGGACATTTGGGTGGCTGAGGCGAACGCGCGGCTCGAGCGCGTGCATCCCACCGCGGTGGCGCTGGACGTGGCGCCGCGGCACCTCCTCGGCGTGGGCCTGGACGAGCTGAGCTACTCGCAGCTCGAGGCGGCGGAGGAGGTGCACAGGGAGCTTCTCTCGAGGCTCGCGGACGCGAGGGTGGAGCTCGTGCGGCAGCAGGAGCGAACGCGCGCGGAGGAGCTCGCGGAGATCGAGAGGCTGCGCGCCGCGCTCGCGGACGCGACGGCGAAATAGGAAGGGGCAGGACGGGATCGGCGTGCCGACGTGAGCTTTAGATAGATAGACGGATAGAAACTACTGTGATAGGAGAAGGAACGGTCGCGAACTCCGCGTCGCGAGGACAAGTGGCACCCGGCAGCACAAAATCCGTGCCAGCAGTCAATCCACGACCGCTCAATCCGCGCTTGCCGCTGAGTTGCCGCCGGTCGGGTCTCCGCGCGCCACTCGGGCCCGGAAAACCAACCCCCCGACGCCGCGAGCCCTCGCGCAGATATCCTCACTGATCGCGCGCGCGCCGTCGATGAGTCGCGCGTTCGCCCTTCACGTCTGCGGCGCGGGCACAGGGCTGTTCGTGAAGCGGCGATTGCGCGCTCTCCGCGGCGCGGTCTCCCGGCGTGGCGTCGCCGTGCGCGCGACGATGGCGACCCCATCGGCTCGCGAGGAGTCGTCCTCCGGATCTTCCTCCTCCCCCGCGTTTCGCTTCGGCCTCCTCGCGGACATCCAGTACGTGGACCGCGACGATAAATCCAACTTCACCGGGACGCAGTGGCGGCGGTACCGCAACTCCCTGGTCGTCGCCAAGGACGCGGTGGAGTACTTCAACCAGCACGACGACCTCGCGTTCGTGCTGCACAACGGCGACATCATCGATCACCAGTGCGCGTTCGACTTTGACGCCGACGCGTTCAAGCCCAAGGAGGAGGGCCACCGGCAGCTCGCGGACGTCATGCGCGTCCTCTCCGACGCCAAGTGTCGGGACTGGCACTTCACCGTGGGGAACCACGAGCTGTACAACTTCACGCGCGAGGAGCTGCGGGACGGCGTCACCGCCGATGGCGCGTCGCTGCCGTTTCGGTGCGCCGACGCCGCGGGGGACTTTCACTACTCGTTCGCGCCCGCGCCCGGTTGGCGCGTCCTCGTCCTGGACGCCTACGACGTGAGTATCTACCGAAACGGCCGCGAACGTGGACTCGATGCGAGCGCGCTGGAGCTGCTGTGCGAGAACAACCCGAACTGCGCGACGTGGGTGCGGGACAACCCGGAGGTGATTGAGACGGAGCGCATGAGCGGCACGTTTCCGTATTTCAAAGACCTCTCCGGGCTGCAGAACCGGTGGGTCCCGTTCAACGGCGGGGTCGGGGACGCTCAGCTGGCGTGGCTCGGGGCGCAGCTCGAGGAGGCGGCGGCGGGGAACGAGCGCGTGGTGGTCTTCTCGCACCTCCTCGTGCACCCGGGATCCACCGCGGGGGGGTCGGGGCGAACGCTGATGTGGAACTACGGCGAGGTGCTGGACGTTTTGGAGGACCCGCGGTGGGCCCACACCGTCGCCGCCGTCGTCAGTGGGCACCAACACGAGGGGGGGGTGCACACGAGCGAGAACGGGACGCACTTCGTCGTGATGGAGAGCCCGATGCTCGCGGAACCGGGGCACAGGGGGCCGTACGCCGTCGTCGAGGCGCACGCGGATCGTCTGGCGTTCGTCGGGTTCGGCCGAGGGGCCAAGTCGAACCTCTTCGAGATCGGCGAAGAGTCATCGGAGGGAAGCGAACCGCTCACGCGCACGCTTCCCCTTCGTCCGCGAGCTGGGGCGAGCGGTGGAGGCGGCGCGTGATCGTGAAGTGGATGAGTAACATATGACATCATGTCGCGTGAAAACAACTCCGGCGTCGGCGTCTCGACGAACTCGCGTGTTTTATCGGGCGGGCGGGCTGAGCGGTCCCGGAAGAGACCGCCCGTTTCACCTCGCCGCCGTCACTCTCGTCTCGCGCCGCGCGCGCGTTTGTTTCACGTGGCTCGCACCGTCGCGTGCGTTCCGTTCTCCCGCCGGGTCGGCGCTCACCAACGTCCCATCTGCTTCTCGATGTACTTCTGGTGGTACTCCTCCGCGTCGTGCCACGCCTTGGGCGCCTCGACGTCGGTGTGCAGCGTCTTTCCGAACTTCTTCTCGATATCCTCGATCGCCGCGCGCGCCGCTTTCTCCTGCGCCTCGTTCGTGGGCCAGATGGCGGACTTGTACTGCGTCTTAGGCTTGTACCCGCTCGGGTTGTGCTCCTCGAAGAAGACCTTGAGGAGGTCCTCGTACGAGATCACCGCCGGATCGTACTCCACCTTCATGGCCTCGGTGTGCCCGTCACCACCGCACACGCTGCCGTACGTCGGCGCGTCCGTGTCCCCGCCCGTGTACCCCACGCGCGTGGACAACACGCCCGGAAGCTTGGCGAACCGAGCTTCCGGGTGCCAGAATCATCCGAGGGCGAAGAGCGCCACCTCCGTGGTGGTGGTCTTCCCGGACGCCTTAGCCACCATCTTGTCCCAGAAAGCGGTGCCCTCGGCGGAGGCCGAAACGCGCGTGGCCGACCGCGCGCCGCGGATGGCGGGAGCGCGGGACGCGAGCGCCGGAAGTGCCGGTCGCGCGGCGGCGGCGAGCATCGTCCACGGCGAAGCGCGGCGATGTGTGAGGCGCCAGAAGCCGGAAACGCGAGACGTGGCGGAAAACGACAACTGGCAACTGACGAGCGACCGACGGTGTGGACACTCGACGTTTTCCACCGGGTGCACCGATAAATGTCGGGCGACCCGACGGGAGACGTTCAAGCCGCGCGCCCTGTCGCAGACCGCTCCGCGCGAGCTCCTGGAATTCTTCCTGCTCACGCGTGACTCTCGACATGCGACCCGCCGGACCGTCTCGCGGCGTGCTCGACCCCGCGACGTACCACACGAGCAAGAGCATCGCGAACGCGATGCGAGGGGGGGGTGCCGGATCGGGGCAAACTTCGATCCCCGCGACGCTGCTCGTGCTAATCGCGCTCGCCGTGGCTCTCCCCGCACTGAGCTTCTTCGCCATGCACGCCCGGGTCCTCGACCATCAGCAGACGCTTACGGAAAACTACGCGGTGCGTCACGAGGCGACCACAATCAGTCGAGCGACGGTGCACTCTTCGGGCGCCGCGAACTCGACGCGCAGCCCATCTCACCCACGCGCTTCCCCGATTCCTCCCCACACCCCTGCTTTCTCTGCTTTCTCTCAGACGACGATGGCGGAACTGACGACTGTGAGAAAGGAAGTGAACGAGATGCGCGCGATTGGTTCGGATCTGCGGGACGCACGCGCGGAGCTCGTCCTCGCGAGGCAGGCGCTGCAGGATGTCGCGGCGCGCGCGAAGGGAAAGGCGTCCTCCGCCGGAGGAACGATGCGGAGAGCCCTCAGGGACGTCGGCGCGGGTGCGGGGGGTTGGAGCGGAGGAAGGGAACGGGCGATCGATCGATGATCCTTCTATTCCTACTGCCCTCGCTATCTCTCCCCTCCACCGAACATCCCCGCGAAGAACCCCGCGATCCCTCCGCCGCCCTCTCCCCCTCCTTGCTCGTCCGCCTCCGCCTCGCGAATCACCTCCGGGAGCATCGCGTCGAGCTCCTGCACGACGCGACGGAACGTCGGTCGATCCCCCGGGTCGAACTCGGTGCAGGCCGCCGCGATCGCCGCCACCCCGGGGTGGCATCCGCCACCATTCATCAGCGCTGGCTTCATCAATCCGTCCGCGACGCCGATGGCGATTTGCGTCGGAGAAAGCCTCTTCTCAAAGAGCTCCGTCGGATACGGAGGCGCGCCGCGAACGAGCTCTCCCAGGGTCACGCCGAAACTCCACGCGTCGGCGGGGGAACCGTACGTCCTCTCGTGGCGAATGACCTCCGGCGCCATGTACAGATACGTCCCTGTCTCGCCAGTGAGCACAGCCTCTGGATCGACTTCGCGAGCGAGGCCGAAATCTGCGATGACCGCGCGCCCCGAGGAGCCGGAGTCGGTGACGAAGACGTTTCCCGGCTTCAGGTCGCGGTGCATTACGCCGCGAGATTCCAAATACGCCATCCCGCGCGCGACGTCCCACGCCAGAGCGAGACGGCGCGACAAGGGAGGTTGCTCCTTGCCCGAGGGGCCAGAATTCATCGTACGCGCCCCGGCGTTTCCAGGGCCTCCGTTGGAGGACTGCGGATAGAGCCACTGCTTCATCGTCCCTCCCTCGCAGACGCGTGTCAGGATGAAACAGCCGCCGCGTCGATCGACGGGGTCCAACCCCGCGCCGTAGAAGGGCAGGACGTGCGGGTGCCGCAACCGACGCAGCACGTCCACCTCGCGGAGGAACGTCGCCACGCGAGTGGGTGTGGAGACGTTCACGCGCTTCACCGCGACGATAGACCCGCGCCACTTCTGGCGAGTCGTGAAGCCGCTGCTCCCCTCGCCGAGAACGTGCTTCTTCGCGTCACCGTTCGAAGCGTCGTCCATGGAGTCGAGCTCGTCGGGTCGGACGAGCCAGCCTCCAGACACCGCCGCCTCGCGAAGCGCGGAGAGACCGGCGAGTCCATCGTCGACCGCCCCATCGCTTCGATCGGACACGTCCCGCGAGGGTGAAGCGGAGGCTGCGGCGTCGTGCCGGACGTCACCGGCGTAATCCTCAGCGGCGGTCACCGCAGCGACGGGTGAGGACGGGTCGCGCGCCGACGCGTCCGACGTGGGCGGGCCTGCGCGCAGGTCGAGGTTGCGCTGCCGCTCCTCCTTGAGCTTCGCGCCGACGTCGGCGAGCACGCGCTGCGACGCTTCAGCGCTCGCCTCGCTCGCGTCGACGCGCGCGTTCAGCGCGCGGAGCTTCTCCCCGAGGTCAGCGATCACGGCTTTCTGCGTGGCGAGCGCCTCGACGAGATCCTCCGCGTTACTCCCCGCGGACGTGGAGGGGGAGGCGGTGGAAAAGCCGCGCGCGGATGCCGACGCCGGTGGCGGCGTAGACGTTCCGGACATCGCGACGAGCGCGAAAGGGTCGCGCGACTTGGTCTCTGCCAAGGGGGGCGGCACGCCGCGGTTCAGACGAAACTTTTCGGCCCGGGTTGAAAACTTTTTCGAGACCTTCGCTGCGCCGGCCTCCCCGACTTCCGCCTCGGAAACGTCGAAGAAAGTTTTTTGGCTCCCCCCTCGCCGCTTCGACAACACTCACGTGTGCGCAAGGCATCGCCCAACCTCGACCGAGCTTTCGCCACCTGTCCGATCCCCCACACCATGGAGGAAGAACCGGAACCCGTGCCCCCGCGCGCGATGACCATGCTCGATATCCCGAAGTTCGACGCGAAGTCAAAGTACAACGACTCCCCCGGGACAGGCCGAACGGGCTTGTACAACATACCTCCGAACAACTACGACTTCTACACCGAAGAGGAGAAGTACGGACGCGCACGTCGAGCGCCTCGATCGTGCATTCGTCCTCGCATCGTGCGGGCGTCTTAGCCCTCCCGACATACGTCCGTCCGCGCGCTCAACGCGCTCGCCAAACTCGCCCGAGTGCTCCTCTTCGCCCCCGTCGCGTCGCGACGGTTCGCCTCCCTCGGTCTCTGACGGTCGAACGCCCCCTCTGAACGCAGGTACATCGTCAGGACGACCGCGGGCGGCGGGATCCTTTCGAGCTGGGAGCCGAAATACGAGCCCTCGACGGTACAAGAGGACGCCGACCGCATCGCCGCGCACGACGCGGGCGTACCCGTGGGATCGGACGACACAGCAAAAAAGAACTCTCAGAAGAGAACTCTCGCGGAACAGTACCCGAACTGCCCCGTTCTGAAGCTCCTAGTCGTGAGCGAGCTTCACTCCGACGAGGAGTACGGAGGTCCCTTCTGGATCGAAGTTCCCTCGAAGACTCGCGTGTGGCAGTTGAGGCGCGTCCTCTACGAAAAGTGCGGCGTCCTCCCGGGCCTCCTGCGCCTCGCGTACGCAGGGAAACGCTTCGAGGATGCCGAACGAAACCTCGAACACTACGGCGTAAAGTACTGGAACGCCAAGTTTCCGGACTGGCCGATCATAATCAAAAGGCACTGATGAATGCGACGAGAGCGAGACGAGAGAAGATAGGAGAATCCTTGAAGAGGCGGGGCTTCTCGCAGTACGACCAAAATGCGCGCCGCAGATTCTGATGATGAAAATAGGCGCTTTCTACTTTCTACTCGAGCTGACCTCGCGCATCGCCGAACACGCGCCGCTCAGCACCCGGGCACCCGTGCTCAATCAAGTACGGGCGGCAACGGAAGTCGGCGTTGTCCCACGTCTCCTCGTCCAACGGGCACCCGTTCTCGTGCGCCCACCGCAGCACATCCAGGTGCCCTCCGTCCGCCGCCATCGTGCAGATGTTCTCGTGCCACACGCGCCCGTTCTGATGCGCCCACTGCAGCACCTCCAGGTGGCCTCCCTCCGCCGCGGCATGGCACGTCCTCTCGTCCCACGGGCACCCGTTCTCACGCAACCACTGCAACACCTCCAGGTGACCTCCCATCGCCGCGGCCGCGCACGTCCATACGTTCCACGTGCACCCGTTCGCTCGCGCCCATCGCAGCACCTCCAGGTGACCTCCCTTCGCTGCCAACATGCACGTCCACACATCCCACACGCACCCGTTCTCACGCGCCCACTGCAGCACCTCAAGGTGACCTCCCTCCGCCGCGGCCTCGCACGTCTTCGCGTCCCACGGACACCCGTTCTGACGCGCCCACTGCAGCACCTCCAGGTGACCTCCCTCCGCCGCGCTTCTGCACGTGTATTCGCTCCACGTGCACCCGTTCTCACGCGCCCACTGCAGCAGCTCCAGGTGCCCTCTCTCCGCCGCTTTCGAGCACGTGTCCGCGGTCCATGGGCACCCGTTCTGACGGGCCCACTGCAGCACCTCCAGGAGGCCTTCCGCAGCCGCGGAAGAGCACGTGGACCCGTCCCACGGGCACCCGTTCTGACGCGCCCACTGCAACACCTCCAGGTGGCCTCCCTCCGCCGCGCCCGAGCACGTCTCCTCGTCCCACTCGCACCCGTTCTGATGCGCCCATCGCAGCACCTCCAGGTGCCCTCCCCTCGCCGCATACACGCACGTGTACCAGTCCCACGGGCAACCGTTCCGACGCAACCACTGCAACACCTCCAGGTGGCCTCCGCTCGCCGCCCGCGCGCACGTCCCCTGGTCCCACTCGCACCCGTTCTGATGCGCCCACTGCAGCAACTCAAGGTGGCCTCCCTCCGCCGCGTACGCGCACGTCATCCCGTCCCACTCGCACCCGTTCTGACGCGCCCACTGCAGCACCTCAAGGTGACCGTCCCTCGCCGCGGACGAGCACGTCCTCAAGCCCCACTGACACCCGTACGCGCGTAAGCAGGTCAGGCTCTCGATCTTGCCTCGCCCGGCAGCTAAACAAGGGAGACCCAGCACTTGGTCGCGCCACTCCAGGCCCTTCCCGTCGAACAGCTGTATCAGCCACTCCAGCGCCTCGACGTCCCCCTCCACCACCGCGACGG
>MDSW01195880.1_pt1 | contig 16776 bp, 12 predicted proteins | sample 811171 | NCBI WGS metagenome assembly MDSW01 (sample SAMN05326641, study PRJNA326480) | marine metagenome | isolation source: seawater | place: Atlantic Ocean: North West | collected 2012
ATAATATAGGGTAAATAGTAGAAAGTACAGTAAAAAATGGGAAAAAACCAAAATAATTTAGTCAAAAAACCCTTATTTTACTTGGTTTTTTCACTTTTTTTGTTCACTTTTTGTTCTGGTTGTGTAAAAACTTGTAAAATGACGCCAGATTTAGAGAAAATTAACGATTCGGCGGTAAAAATTAACTGTAATTATTGATAATAAATAGTAATATGAAAAATTACTGTCAAAATTGTGGACACGACTGTCATTGTGGCAAAGATTGTATAAAAGAATACGATAAAGGCACAAAAATTTTGTGTTGTGGTCACTGTAGACACGAAGAAGACAAAAAAAATATAACAAATCCCGAAGATTTATTTAATGGAGCATAAAAATTATGAGTAAAATGAGAATATTTAAGTTTTGGAATGAAGCAGGTGATGAAAAAGAGAAAGAATCGATGAGTTTGAAAAAGGCAGTAATGTCAGTTCAAGGAGATTTTAAGGATCAATTTATAGGAGTTGAATTTATCAGTAAAAAAGGTAAAAAAATTGAAACTACAGTAAAAATACCTATAGGTAGAAAAATAAGACAAAGTTTAATAGTTGAAAAACGAAGAGCAGCTGCAAAAGCAGCTAGAGAGGCGAGAAGATAGTGCCAGCAGTCAGTAGAAAAGGCGATAGTTTAAGTACAGGACATCTTTGCGTTGGAACAACAACGTTAGATACACCTGGACAATCTACGGTTAGAGCAAATAGTATTCTAATCGCAAGAGTAGGTGATCCTACAGTAAGTCACCCTTTTCCACCGATACCTCCTTGTGCGCCACATGTAGCAAACGTTAATGTTGGTAGTTCAACGGTTTCAGTATGTGGTAGTCCAATTGCAAGAATTGGAGATAGTACAGACAGTGGAGCTATGACTTCAGGAAGTGGTAATGTTTTTAGTGGTTAATTACCAATTGGCAGTATAAATATAAGCATGCCAAACTTTGACAGTAGCAACACAAACGACAGTAAAAGAGCAAATAGAATCTATAAAGACTTGGATTTAAATTTTGGTCGTAATCCTGTTAATAATGATGTTAACAAATTGAGTGATGTAGAGGCCGTTAAAAGAAGTGTTAGAAATTTAATACAAACTTCTCACTTTGAGAGACCTTTTCATCCAGAGATTGGTAGTGATGTTAGAAGAATGTTATTTGAACCAATGACACCTCTTACAGCACTTAACTTACAAAGAAAGGTTAACGAAGTTCTTGATAATTGGGAACCTAGAATTAAATTAGTACAAATTTTAGCTAGACCAGATATTGATAGAAATAGTTATCACTTAACAATCATGTTTTACGTTATAGGTTCAATGGAGCCAATAACAATAGAAACATTTTTAGAAAGATTAAGATAAAATGGCAAGTAATAAACTCGTAGTATCAGATTTTGACTTTGACAATATCAAAGCAAACTTAAAAACATTTTTACAAAATCAACCAGAATTTTCAGACTACAATTTTGAAGGATCAGGCTTTGCCGTTCTTTTAGATACATTAGCATACAATACACACTATCTTGGTTTCAATGCCAACATGTTTGTAAATGAATCTTATTTAGATTCTGCTGATATAAGAAAAAATGTAGTCGCATTAGCTAAAGCAATTGGTTATACACCATCAAGTGTTAAAGCGCCAATGGCTGAAGTAGATATTTTAATTAACAACGCAAGTGGTTCAAGTGTGTTAATGAATAAAGGTACAACGTTTACAACTACAGTAGATGGAACAGGATATAACTTTCTTACTAACGAAGATATTACAATTACACCAGCAAGTGGTGTTTACAAGTTTTCAGGAGTTAATTTATACGAAGGTACTTTAGTCACTTTCAAATATACAGTTGATAGTGCAGACGTTGACCAAAAGTTTTTAATAAAAAACATAAATGCTGATACATCTACATTAAAAGTCACTGTACAAAACTCTGTATCAGATTCAACATTAAATACATACACACTAGCTACAGGTTTAAGAAATTTAGATAACACATCTAAAGTTTATTTCTTACAAGAATCAGATAATGGTAAATTTGAAGTTTATTTTGGCGATGGTGTTATTGGTAACAAATTAGAAGATGGTAATATAGTTATATTAGATTATATTGTCACAAACAAAGATGAGGCTAACGGTGCTTCTTCTTTTGAGTTAGGGTCAAACATTGGTGGTTTTTCTAATGTGACTATAACAACAAAATCAGACGCTCAAGGTGGTTCAGAGGCAGAAACAAAAGAGTCTATTAGATTTAATGCGCCTTTACAATATACATCACAAGATAGAGCAGTCACAGCAACAGATTATGAATCAATTGTTAAGACTTTATATCCTAATGCATTATCAGTTAGTGCTTGGGGTGGGGAAGATGATGAAACGCCAGTTTATGGTGTAGTAAAAGTTTCTATTAAAGCTGCTAGTGGTTCAACATTAACAGAGGCAACAAAAGCTTCTATCGTAAAAGGATTAATACCTTACAACGTTGCTTCAGTGCGACCACAAATTGTTGATCCTGAAACAACAAGTGTTTTACTAACATCAAACGTTAAGTACGATAAAAAAGGTACAAGTAAAACAGGTGATACTTTAAAAACAGATATAATCACTGCTATAACAAATTACAACGCAACTACTTTACAAAAATTTGATGGCGTATTTAGATTTTCTAAATTAACAGGTTTAATTGATGATGTTGATACAAGTATTTTATCAAACATAACTACTATCAATATGAGAAAGAGTTTTACACCAACTATTGCTTCATCTACGAAGTATGACATATATTTTAGAAATGCTGTTTACAATCCACATTCAGGACACGTATCAGTTCTATCATCTACAGGATTTAAAGTATCAGGTAGTAATGAAGAAATGTTTTTAGATGATGACAGCGATGGTAATGTTAGAAGATACTATCTAGTAAGTGGTGTTAAAACTTATGCTAACAACACACAAGGTACTATCAACTATGCAACAGGACAAGTCACATTAAACTCTTTAAACGTTGCGTCTATTTCTAATATAAGAGGTAGCGCTTCAAATGATATAGAGATTACAGTACAACCAAGTTCAAACGATATTGTACCTGTTAGAAATCAAATTGTGGAAATAGATGTTTCCAATTCAAGCATAACTGTAGAGGAAGACACTTTTGTTGGCGGCTCGTCTGAAGCTGGCGTAGGTTATACTACAACAACAAGTCGTTAATAAACGATGGCGAAATTTGACAATAAAATATCAAATCTAGTAAACACTCAACTACCGGATTTTGTAGTTGACGATCACCCGAAATTTGTAGAGTTCTTAAAAACATATTTTCAATTTATGGAAGCTGCCGAGTTATCGGTAACTTCTATTGAATCTACAGACGGTATAACTTTAGAAAATCAAACAGGTGTTGCAAACAATTTAGTATTAGATGGTGGCTCACTTGGTGCTGAACATACACAATTAGATTTAGGCGATAAAATAATTTTAGAAGATAGTTCCTTTGGTAAATTTACTTATCAAGAAACGGTTACGGGTGCAACATCAAAAGCAACTGCTACTATATTAGCTGAAGATTTAGATAACAATAGATTATTCATATCAGCACAAGATAAATTTATAATTGGCGAAACAATTACTGGTGGTACTTCAGGTGCTCAAGCAGTAGTTAATACTTATAGACCAAATCCAGTTCAAACAATTCAACAGTTAACAAACTTTAGAGATCCAGATAAAGTTATTTCTGATTTCTTAAATAACTTTAGAGACGAGTTTTTTAAAACTATACCAGAAAATTTAACTTCAGGAATAGATAAAAGAAATCTAATTAAAAATATTAAATCATTATATAAACTAAAAGGTACTCAAAAGGGTCACGAATTATTTTTTAGAATATTATTCAACGACCAATCAGAAACATTTTATCCAAGAACGCAAATGATGAAAGTATCAGATGGTACTTGGAATACACAAACAGTTATTAGAGTATTAAGTTCACAAGGAGAAACTTTAAGTTTAGTAGGTAGACAAATTAAAGGTAGAACATCTTTAGCAACGGCAATAGTAGAGAACGTTGAAAAATTTTATGTTGGTGCAAGTGAAGTATCTGAAATAACTTTAAACAAAGATACTCTTGTTGGTACTTTTGCAGTAGATGAAATAATTGAAGGAACAGAATCAGATCAATCTGATTATTATATTCTAGCAACTATTACAGGTATACCAGGAGTAAAAACAATTACTAACGATGGTGGTCTTTACACAACAGACGATATTATAAAAATTACAGGTGGTGGTCAACAAGCTGCTATGCAAATTAGTGATGTTGGTTCAGGTAAGATAACAGATATATTTGTAGACGCTGGTGGATCAGGTTATGAAATCGGAGATACATTAACTTTTACAAACACAGGCACAGAGGGGAATAATGCCGCTGGTGTTGTCACTGTTGTTAATGGTGCAGTAGCACATGAAGACGGAGATCATATAGTTTTAGAAGACGAAACATCTGCTGGCGATCATTTAACAGGAGACAAAATTGTTTTTGAATCAGATACAGGTACAGGAGATATTACAGACATATACTTAACAAATGTTGGTGACGGATATAAATCTTTACCAACTGTTGCAGTATCAAGTTCAACAGGTTCAGGTGCAAGTGTATTAGCATATGGTCCTGAAATAGGAAAAGTTTTAGGTATTTCAACATCAAATTTAGGTATTGATTATCATAAAGCACCTACACCTCCAACATTATCTTTTGTTAATTGTTTCTTTGTAATGGGTGTCACAGGATCATTTACAAATGGCGAAACGGTAACTGGTGCTACTTCAGGTGCAACAGGTTTAGTTTCAAATTGGGATTCAACAACAAAAGTTTTAAAATTAAAAGAAACTTCAGGTACTTTTCAAATAGATGAAACAGTATCATCAAGTGGTGGTAGTGCAAGTATTAAAAAATTAGATGTCACTACGGCAACTGTAGCTGTTCAAGCAGTTGTAGATACAGATGGTAGATTTATTAATGAAAAAGGTCATGTATCAGAAACTACAATGAAAGTACAAGATAGTTTATACTATCAAGATTTTTCTTACGTATTAAAAGTAGGTAACTCAATTAATTTATGGAGAGACGCATTTAAAAAAACAATGCATACTTCAGGTTTCTATTTTACAGGTCAAGTTGATTTAAGAAGTAGAATTAACATGAGAGTTAAAGTTGCTGAGGCAGTTAACACTGGTGTTATCGGCGAACCATTAATTGCAATGATGAAACTAATATTTTCTACAGTATTTGGTAGAAGATTAGGAACAGTTGATGATGGTACAAGTTTAAGAAATAATGCAGAGATAGCTTCTGCTGAAACAGCACATCCATATTTTACATCTACTACAAGAGACGTGACGTTAACAAGAGCGCCTATTAATATTACAGTTAATACAAGAATTAGAAGACAAGTAGGAACAGGTACTACAATTAATCAAGGATTTGCTTATTGTGGACCTAGTTTCAAATCAATTAATAAATTTGCAAATACTTCATACGGTGTCACTGCTAATAGAGTAGGTGGTACTAACGGAACATCGGGTGTCACTTTTGATAGACTAAATGAATTAAAGGTCACTGGTACTAGATCAAGTTTAGATGGTACAACGGCGCTACTAAATATGATAAGTGGAACCAACGCAAATGAAGACGATTATGGTTTCATGTTAAAGACAAATTTCGCTTTTCCAACGGATATCACATTCCCAGGAGAAGAATCGTTTAGTGGTAACTCTATAACTTTTGACCAAGACAATAAGAAATTTGACCAAACAAACGTATAAATATAGGATATAAATATAAAGAATTATGGCAAAACAAACAATATCAATCGGGTCAACAGCCAATGACGGTACAGGTTCTACTATCAGAGCTGGTGGCGATTTAATCAACGATAACTTTAACGAAATTTATACTGCTTTCGGAGATGGTACAAATTTAAACGCTGGTGTTATCACTGGTAAACAAGAGGGTGCTAATTTTGCAAACTCTATAATGATTGGTCACTCAACGACAGGTACTTTATCTGCCGCTGAGGAAAACGTTGCATTAGGTAAAACATCATTAAGAGCAATAACTTCAGGTGATGATAATACTGCCGTGGGTTTTGCAGCTTTACAAAGTGTGACTACAACAAGTAAATCTGTTGCAGTAGGACACTCAGCGGCTAAAACATCTTCAGGAGAAAAAACTGTAGCTGTTGGTGCAAATGCTGGTATTGGTCTAACAACAGGAAATCATAACACTTTTGTAGGTTATAATGCAGGTCAAACTGTAGAAACTGGTTCAGGAAATGTCATTATAGGAAACGCTGCTGGTAATACAGCAAACGAAACTAGAACAATGATAATTGCAGGATCAGATGGTTCTACTTTGACGACTTGGTTGGAAGGAGATTCAACTGGTGAGGTTGTAGTATTTGGTAATCCAACAAAAAATTTAGGTATCGCTACAAAACAATATGTAGACAGTGAAATTACAAGTGCTGTAGCCGCTGAAAACGAAATATCAGAAATGAACGATGTCACTTTGACTAGTATTCAAACTGGTGATATTTTACAGTGGAACGGTAGTGCTTTTGTCAATTTTGCTTTAGGTACAATAGGTACTATGGCTGCTCAAAATGCCAATGCAGTTAATATTTCTGGTGGTTCTATCACTATGGGATCGCTATCAAATGCGTCAACTGTATTGATTAAAGACAGTTCAGGAAGTACATTAAAAACAATTATTGGAACAACATCATAGGGAAGTATTATAAATAGGAATAACAATTATGCCAGCGATAATAACAACAAAATTTAGAATAAACAATAGTGAGCAGTTTCACGAATCTTTTACTGAAGCGTCTCCAAACGTTTATTACATCGGTCTTGCAAGACCACAAGCTTTCGCTACACCTACAAGAGGTGATGGTCGTACAGATTACGAAGGAACAGACTCAAATCCAATAACTCCAGGTGATACAGTTATTGCAGAGTTTAATACCTTTGATGACCTTTTAGCAGCTAAAAAAATTACAAGTTCAGATATATCTTTTTGTATACCAAGAAGAAACTGGACAACAGGAACAACTTACGATATTTACAGACACGACTATGGCGAATATGTGACTGGTAGTACTTCTACTAGAAATACTGCTAATAGTGGTGCAACAACTTTACATGACGCTAATTTTTATGTTTTAACTACAGACAGAAACGTATACAAATGTATTGACAATGATGGTAATACAGCAAGTACAAATGAGCCAAGTGGTACAGGTACTAGTGTTATAACAACTGCTGATGGTTACAAATGGAAATATATGTACACAATGTCAGCGTCTCAACAATCAAATTTCTTATCAACTGATTTTATGGGAGTTTCAACTAACTCAACAGTTAGTTCAGCTGCTGTAGATGGATCAATTGATTGTATTAAAATTAAATCAGCAGGCTCAGGTGGTGCTGATGGTACTCACGCAGTCACTATTAAAGGTGACGGTTCAAGTGCAGCTGCTAACGTAGTAGTTTCAGGTGGAACAATTACATCGGTAACTATGACTAACGTTGGATCAGGTTATACTTTTGGTACAGTTTCAAATGCAGAAATAGTAGCCGCTGGTGCAACTAGTTTAACTGGTGCAGAGTTAGATGTAATAATCTCTCCAAAAGGTGGCCACGGTTTTAATGCAATAGAAGAATTAGGTGGTTTCTTTGTAATGTTAAACGTAAATTTAGAAGGAACAGAATCAGCAAACTCTGGAGATTTCCATGCTGGTAATGACTTCAGAAAAATTGCTTTATTAAGAGATCCAAAATCAGGTGGTTCAGCTGCTTCAGCTTCAACTTTAAGAGGAACAAAAGCAGTAAGAATTAACTCAACACCAACTCCAGGTACTTTTGTAGTAGATGAGGAAATAAATCAAGCAACAACAGGTGCTGTAGGAAAAGTTGTAGAATGGGATTCAACAAACAGAATTTTATATTATATTCAAACAAGACACAATGACGCCGGCGTTGACGCTAATGGTAATTTGACAGCATTTTCTAGTACTCATGTAATAAGTGGTCAAACATCTTCAGCAACAGGTACACCGGAGACAAGTGTATCAGCAACAATCAACAATGTTGTATTTTCAAGTGGTTATTCTACTCCGGAAATAGATCATGACTCTGGCGATGTATTGTACATAGAAAACAGAGCACCTATTCAAAGAGCAACAGATCAAACAGAAAATATAAAATTGGTCATTGAGTTTTAAGAAAGGAAACTATGCCAAGTCCAACAGACTTTAACCTTTCGCCTTACTACGATGACTTTAACGAGTCAAAAAAGTTCCATAGAGTTCTTTTTAGACCGTCTTTTGCAGTTCAAGGTAGAGAGTTAACACAATCGCAATCTATTTTACAAAATCAGATTGAAAGATTATCAGATCACGTCTTTGAACAAGGCGCTATGGTTATCCCTGGCGATGTTTCTTACGATCTTCAATATCACGCAGTTAAGATTTCATCATTTACAGATTCAGCGGCCGTTGGAGTTACCTTAAACGATTTCATAGGTTTAACTTTAACAGGTGCAACTTCAGGAGTAAAAGCAAGAGTAGTTAACGTATCAGCAACAGATGGTACTGACCCTAATACATTATTCGTAAAATATTTAAACTCTGGTACAAACAATACTACAACTGCTTTTGCAACAGAAACAATTTCAGTAGCAACTACTTTACAATCAACATCAACAACGGTTTCAGCAGTAGTATCTGGTACAGCAACAGGTAGTGCAGCTTCAGTTAAAGAAGGTGTTTATTACATTAATGGTTTCCATGTGATGGTTGCTAATCAAGATTTAATATTAGACAAATACACAAACACACCATCATATAGAGTAGGTTTATTAGTATCAGAAAGTTTTGTCACACAAAACGATGACCTTTCTTTAAACGATAATGCTCAAGGCGTTTCAAACACAAACGCTCCAGGTGCTCATAGATTTAAAATAGATTTAACATTAACTAAAAAATCTTTAGCTGCTACAGACGATTCAAACTTTGTAGAGTTATTAAGATTAAAAAATGGTATTATACAAAACCAAGTTAGAACAACTGAATATGCTATATTAGAAGATACATTAGCAAGACGTACTTTTGATGAATCAGGAGATTATGCAGTAAGAGATTTTGATTTAGATTTAAGAGAACATTTAATTTCAGGTACTAACAGAGGTATATACACTTCAGGCGAAGGTGGTTTAGAAACTAAAATTGCAGCTGGTTTAGCACCAGGTAAAGCATACGTTAAAGGTTATGAAATAGAAACAATTGGTACATCTTTCGCAGACGTAAATAAAGCAAGAGATTTTGATACACAAAACAATTCAAACACAAGATTTGATGTTGGTAACTATGTAAATGTAAATAACGTTTATGGTTCTCCAGATATTGGATTTGTATCAGGTGACGTTGCAGCTTTTAAAGAATTAAGTTTTTACAGAGAGTCAACATCTTCAAGAGGAACAGAGAACGCAGGATCAGCTTCTAATATAAAACAAATTGGTCGTGGTAAGTCTAAAGGTTTTGAACACTCTACAGGTACGGCAGTTTCTAATATATTTGCAAGTTCATCATTAAATAGTGCAGTATTCAAACATTATCTTTTTGATATTGTTATGTTCACTCACTTAAACTGTCCTAAAAATCAAGCATTTACAAACGGAGAAGAAATTACAGGAGGTACTTCAGGTGCTAAAGGTACATATGAAAGTATTTCTACTGAACAATCTCATACAATTACAGGTGCAACAGCAGCTAATCCTGTAGTAATAACATCATCAAACACTTTACAAGAAGGCCAACAAGTCACAATTAATAGTGTTGGTGGTATGACAGAATTAAATGGTAACACATATACAGTAAAAAATCCAACTGCTTCTAATTTTGAATTAGATGTAAACGGTTCTGCTTTCACAGCATATACAAGTGGTGGTACAGCAGATCATTCTGTTGTTGTTTTATCTAATGTATCAGGAACATTTACACCAGGAGAAACAATCACTGGTGGTATTTCAACAAACACTGCTACTATTCAAGCAAACGCTAGAGGTTTTAAAGGTGCTACAACATATGACGTATCATCTGTAAAACAAATAGGTATGGCTGGTACTCCAACGTTTACAGCAGATACAGTTTTGACAGGTTCAACATTAACAGGTACAATGTCAATAGCAAACAGTGGTACTACTATTACTGGTTTCGGTACAAAATTTAATACAGAATTAAGAATTGGTGACTCAATCACATTTACAACAGACGCAGGTAGTTCAATAACTAGAATTGTTGAAGGAATAATTTCCGATACTTCTATGGAAGTTTCTGTTGCTGTTGGTGGTTCAGACGTATCAACAAAATCAAGTGTATCTAGAAATAGAGCAACATTAAACGATACTGATAAAAACGTTTCATTATTTAAATTACCATATGAAACAATTAAAACATTAAAAACAACTTCTAACTCTGGTGCTAGTGATACTAACTTTAAAGTTAGAAGACACTTCGTAAAAACGTTAGGTTCAAATGGTGATGAAACTATTTCAGCAGGTACAAACGAAACTTTTGTATCTTATGATGATAAAGATTATTCAGTTTCAATTATGGCAACTGGCTCAGGTGGTACTGGTGCAACAGGAGATTTCTTATCTCTATCTGGTAATAATCACGAAGGAGATCCAATCTTTACATTAAGTGGTTCGCCATCTGGTAAATCTTTAATATTAGACTTTGGTTCTAATTATGCAGGTCATAAAATAAAAATTTTAGCAACTGTTAGTAGATCAGTTGTAGAAGAAAAAACAAAAACATTGGTTACAGGTGAAACAAGAAACCACACTAGTTTAGCAGATATTAAAAAACAAGGTGGTATGAGATTAAGTAAAGCAGATATTTACAGATTAAACTCTGTTAAAATGGCAACTGCCTTTGGTACATATTCATCTTCAGGCGAAGTAGATATTACTGACAGATTTGAATTAGACAATGGTCAAAGAGATAATTTCTATGACATTGGTAGAGTTACCTTGAAAAAAGGTGCTGTTGATCCAACTGGTTCAGTTCAAATTAATTTTGATTACTTCTCTCATGGTTCAGGAGATGTTTTCACTGTAGATAGTTATTCAGGTGCAGTAGACTATAAAGATATACCTTCTCACACTTCGGATACTACAGGAGAAACTTACGAATTAAGAGATTGTTTAGACTTTAGACCAAGAGTAGACGATAACAGTACAATCAATCTAGGAGAAACAGATAGATATTATAATGGTGCAGGTGCGTCAACAGTAGATGTAGTTAGATTTGGCGATGATATAACTTCAGATTTAGAATATTACTTACCAAGAATAGATAAAATATTTGTAGACAAAGATGGTAAATTTAAAATATCAGAGGGTGCTAGTGCTTTAGTACCACAAGCTCCAAAAAATTTAGATGGTGCAATGCATTTGTACACACTAGATATTCCAGCATACACACTGGATACAGACGACATCACTATAACTAAAGTTGACAACAAACGATATACAATGAGAGACATTGGTCGTTTAGAAAATAGAATTGAGAATATTGAATATTATACTCAGCTTTCATTGTTAGAAATGCAAGCTCAAAATTTACAAGTACAAGACGCAGAAGGATTTGACAGATTTAAGAATGGATTTATAGTAGACAATTTCACAGGACATAGTATAGGTGATGTAAGAAATTTAGACTACAAGGCTTCAATGGATATGGCAAGAGGTGAATTAAGACCTATGTTTAATGAGGATGCCGTACAATTGATTGAAAGTGATAATGACGGAACAGCAATTACTTCGTCTGATAGAACAGACGCTAAGTATGCGAAAACAGGAGACCTGATCACTTTGCCTTATAGTGAGACAACGCTAATTGATCAACCTTTCGCAAGCAAATTTGTTAACGTAAACCCATTTGACATTTTTAGTTGGACTGGTAGTATTGCGTTAACACCTCCGTCAGACGAATGGAAAGAAACAGAAAGAGCGCCTGAATTAGTTGTAAATAGAACAGGTGGTTTTGATACGTTAGTACAAAATTTAGGAAATCCTAATTTAACACAAGTTGAAATAGGTACTGTATGGAATGAATGGCAAGAGTTTTGGTCAGGAACACCAACAGAGGTAGGTAGAAGAAATTTAGGAACAGGTAGACGTGGTAGACGAGTATTCAGACGAGAAGAAATAACATCTACAGGTCAATTAAGTGCAACAAGAACAGGTGTAAGAACAAGAATAGTTCCACAAGTTGTAAGAAACTCAATTGGCGACAGAGTTGTATCAGTTGGTATAGTTCCATTTTTAAGAAGTAGAACATTAACTTTCAATGCAACAAGAATGAAACCTGAAACAAGAGTTTATCCTTTCTTTGATAATATAGACATATCAAGTTATGTCACACCAAACGGTGGTTCTCTAGGTGGTAACCTAGTGACAGACGTTAACGGTGCAGTATCAGGAACATTTGCAATACCTGATCCAAAAGTAAATAGTAATCCAAGATGGAGAACAGGTCAAAGAGTATTCAGATTAACAAGTTCATCAGCAAATACTTTAAGTTCAGCAGTAGAAACTTCAGCAGAGGCAGACTATCTTGCTAAAGGGGCTTTAGAAACAGTACAAGAAACTATTATTTCTACAAGAGAGCCATTAACTGTTAGAGAAAGTACTGTTGAAACAGTTTCAAGAGGAACACAAACAAGAACAAGAGTAACCGAAACAACAATAGGTTGGACTGACCCATTAGCACAAACATTTATGATAGATGACGCTGGTGGTGTATTCTTAACTTCTATGGACTTATACTTTAGTTCTAAAGATGATAATATTCCGGTAACAGTACAAATAAGAGAAGTTGTAAATGGTTATCCAGGAAAAAGAATAGTTCCTTTCTCTGAAAAAACTTTAAATCCAAGTGCAGTGTCAACAAGTACAGACGCAACAACAGCTACAACATTTACTTTTGATAGTCCAGTTTACTTACAAGAAAATACAGAATATTGTTTTGTTGTTATGTCAAACTGTAATAACTATAACTGTTATGTTGGTAGATTAGGAGAAAGAGTAATAGGTTCTGATAGAACAATCTCACAACAACCTTATGCTGGTGTTATGTTTAAATCACAAAACGGTTCTACTTGGACAGCTGAACAAAACGAAGATATTAAATTTAAAATCAAAAGAGCAGAATTTGAAAATGTGACAGGTACAGTGACGTTATGTAATGACGCTTTACCTACAAGAACATTAAAAACAAATGCATTAAGAACAACAGATACGTCTGGTGTAATTAGAGTTTCACATCCTAACCACGGTATGCATGGTACATCAAACAATGTCACAATCGCTGGAGTTCCATCAGGTACTTACAATGGTATTGCTCATAGTGCTATTAACGGAACATACACAACTATTTCTAACGTGACTTTAGACTCTTATGATATTACTACAACAGGTACAGCAAATGCAACAGGCGATATTGGTGGTACAGCTATTACTGCTACGCAAAATAGATTATTTGATGTTATGAATTTAAATTTACAAACAGCTATTGTACCAGGAACAAATATTACTTACAACATGAGACCAACAACTGGTAAATCAGTTCACGGTTCAGAAACAGAATTTACTTTAACAAGTGCTACAGATACAGTAGCTACAATTGCAAATGATAATATTTACTTCAATAGTCCTCAAATGGTTGCAAGTGCAATCAACGAGACAAATGAAATGTCAGGAAATAAATCATTATTTGTAAATCTAGTTATGTCAACTACAAATACTAAACTTTCTCCAGTATTAGATATGCAAAGAGTTAGTGCGTATGTAGTTCAAAACAGATTAAACAGTGCAACAAGTGGTAATACACCTAATTACGTATCAGATATAGAAAGCACAGGAACATCATCAAGTGGTGTTTATGTCACTAGACCAGTGGTACTAGAAAACTTATCAACTGCTCTAGATGTAAGATTAACTCAAAACGTTAGATCAACATCAAACGTAAGAGTATATTTCAGATTATCAAGTTCGGAAGAATCAAGAAATATAAACGACATAGGTTGGACAGCTTTCAATACAGCAGGCGAAGAAGACACTACAGTGACGCCAGCTCAAGATGACGAAACATTTAGAGAATACAAATATAGTGCAAGTGGTTTAAATGAGTTTAATACTTTCCAATTAAAAATTGTTATGAAAGGTACAAACTCTGCTTATCCACCAATTGTAAAAGATATGAGAGGTATTGCATTGGCAGTATAAGAATATGGCTAGAACGTTAAGAGTTGAAGGATTTGAAAGTTTAGTAAGAGACGTTAATACAAAAGCAATTATTAATACTAACAGATCAGAATATAATAACTACATGAAAAGAATTAAAGCTAGAGAAAACAATACTGATACAATAAGAGCTCTTTGTAAAGAGATAAATACTTTAAAAAAAGAATTATTTGAAATTAAAAAACACATGAAGAAGGACTAAACAATGGCAGTAAAAAATATAGCAGGAACAGATACACTAGAAACATTTAGAACGAAATTTAATGAATTAGCGGCTAATGATTTCGGTGATCCAGCTTTATTATCACCGGCAGGTATATCAGCAACGTCTGTTGTTGGTGCAGTAGTAGAATTGTCTTCTCAAATAGGTACAGGACAAGGTCACTACATAAGAGACGCAAGTTCAACAGTTCAGTTGATTGCTCCAGGTAATACTGTATCTTTTTTAGGTACAAGTAATCAAATTACTGCTACAGTTTCAAGTCCAGATACAGTGACACTTGCTTTTCCAACAAACGTGACAGTGACTAACTTAACAGTTAGTGGTACGTTAAATGGACAAACAATTACTTTCCCAAGTGCAGCTGGAGAAATTATTACAACAGGTTCTATTGATCTTGTTGCAGAGAGTATGATGGCCGATGACGCAGTTGGTTCAAATCAATTAAAATCTTTGTCAACATTATTAATTAAAAATAGTTCTGGTGCTACTTTAAAAACAGTACACGGCGCCGGCGCTTAATAACTAGTCACTTAACGGTGACATAAATAACATTATGGATATATTATTAACAGGTAGTGACGGATTTATCGGCAAACACCTACACAAATTTTTAGAAAAAAACAATCACAAAGTTATACCAATTGACTTACTATCAGGTAATGATTTAGTAAGTTGCGACCTCAAATACAATGTAGATATGGTTATACATCTTGCTGGCCTTTCGGGAGTTAGAGACAGTTTAGATAGACCAACAGAATACTGGACACATAACGTAATAGCAGGTCAAAGATTATTTGAGTATTTTCCAAACACAAGAATACTATATGCAAGTTCATCAACGGCTGTAGAGCCTTGGAGAAACCCTTACGCTATGAGTAAGTTTTCTTTAGAACGTTTAGCACCAGAGAATAGTGTTGGCATGAGATTTACAACAGTATACGGACCAGGTGCAAGAGAGCATATGTTAATACCAAGAATATTAAGAAACGATGTACCATTTGTACATACTAATCATACGAGAGATTTTGTACATGTAGAAGATATATTAAGTGCAATAGACACTTTAATGAAAAGTGATTACAAAGGAGTATTAGATGTTGGTTGTGGAAAATCCTATAATCTGTTAGAATTATTAGAACATAACGGTATACAATGTGAGAAACGGATAGGGAACGAATCTGAACGTACAGATAACAGAGCAAACAACGAAGATTTAATTAAATTAAATTGGTCGCCTAAAAACGATCTATACAAGTATATAAAGGAAAACAGAAATGTCCAATGAAATAAGAATGTTTGAACACAAACAGGTAGGTTTTGGCGAAGAATTATTAAAAGATCACTTCGTTGAAGCTAGATTTACAAACAGTGATAGAACGTGGATAGAAGTAATCACTAATGAAAAAGGAGATACTTTAACATCTACACATATTGAGTATGATGAAAACCAACCATATTATCAAGCGTTAATGACGGTTACTAACATTGATAAGATACATGAATGGACTTACAATCATAACGAAAGACAAAGAAAAGAGTTTGAAGCATTTGCTTTACAAGTTGCAAAAGACGAGGGCTTAGTTCAAACAGATCAACAAAATCCTACAAAGGTTTTAGATTTACTTTTCAATGAAGAAGAAGCAACCGAAGATGAAATGTTTGCTTTAAAAATTGCTGTATTTGAAATAGATAAAATAAAAGATTCAAAAAACCTAGACGCTAAAAAAGCATTAAGAAAATCTAAAACTAGATTGGAATTAATTAAAGGTGCTATTGATCTTTATAGTGCGGAATAATATAGTCTGACCACCAACCTTGCCAACCTGGCTCTAATAGGTGATTCATTTGCCCTAGAGTACAGATACTAAACTCTTTTGGTGGCATTTTATACATATGATTTTTGATTGAAGGACAAACTTTGTCATAACAGTTATAATCTATTTCTCTATAATAAAACTCATCACTACCTCTGTCGTATTTTTCTAAATACACATCTTCGTCTTCTTTAAACTTATCCCATATATGAGATACGTCTCCTTCCCAAGAAACGATAGTTGAGTTTAATGGTGTATGAGCTTCTTCTCTCCACCATAAGTCATTTAATAATGTAAAATCTTTTCTGAATAAATCTGGTAACTCTTTCCATATAATAACATCTAAATC
>MDSW01061940.1_pt1 | contig 16774 bp, 27 predicted proteins | sample 811171 | NCBI WGS metagenome assembly MDSW01 (sample SAMN05326641, study PRJNA326480) | marine metagenome | isolation source: seawater | place: Atlantic Ocean: North West | collected 2012
AACAAGTTGATGTGTCTGCAATCAGTTCTTGAAGGTAAAGGTTACCTAATCAAGAAAACTGGTGAGTGGGTGACTCCTGCTAAAGGTTTCACTATTCTTGCTACTGCAAACACTAAAGGACAAGGTTCTGATGATGGAAAGTTCGTAGGAACTCAAATCATGAACGAAGCGATGTTAGAAAGGTTTGCGGTCACAATGCAACAAGAATATCCGCCAGTGAAAACTGAAAGACAAATTCTTGTGAAAGAGATGGCACTAACTGGTGATGTCGATACTGAGTTTTGTGAGAAACTTGTGGATTGGGCTGACGTGATTAGAAAAACTTTCTATGAAGGTGCGATAGATGATGTCGTTACTACTAGAAGGTTGGTTCACATTGTGAATGCTTTCAGAATGTTTGGTGACAAACTCAAGTCTATTGAGATGTGCATTTCAAGGTTCGATGAAGAGACAAGAGCGTCTATTCTTGACCTTTATACTAAGATTGACGCTGGAGTCAATCCAATGGAAGAAGTTGTCGAAGAGGGAGTTGAAGAAAATTCTGAAAACCCTATAGACGAAGAAGACTTCTAGGAGTATAATAGGTGTATGTCTAAAATTGACTACAAATACAACGAGGGAGAACTCTTAAAGGAGTTCTCTCTTTATGTAGATAAGACTTATGACCAGCATTATAGTCATAACAAATTTCAGGCAACTGAGTTTATTATGGATAGTGGTCATGGCGAAGGATTCTGTATCGGGAATATTATGAAATATGCCCAACGGTATGGAAAAAAAGATGGGTATAATAGAGCAGACCTTTTGAAAGTTATCCACTATGGATTTCTTGCTCTGAATAATCATGACAGGAGACTAGAACGTGATGAAGATTAGTAATGAGACTAGAGAACTCTTAAAAAATTTCTCGACTATTAATTCTGGCATTAAAGTAAATGCTGGAAACAAATTGGAAACTATTTCCAATATGAAAAACATACTTGCGGTTGCAACGGTTAGTGAATCGTTTCCACAAGGATTTTCTGTATATAACTTGCCTGAATTTTTGGGTGCGACTTCTTTATTTGAAGACCCCGAATATCAATTCAATGATGCGAACTTAACTATATCAGATAGTAATTCCTCAATGAATTATTTCTATGCAAGTGAGGGTATGGTAACTTCACCTGAGAAGATGATAACCATGCCAGATGCGGAGATATCTTTTGATATCAGTAGCACTCTATTGTCAGACTTGAACAAAGCTGCCAGTGTTTTGGGTGTATCTGATTTAGTTCTTGAGGGTGACGGTACAAACATATCGTTAACGGTTAAGGATAAAAAGAATACAACTACAAATACTTTCAGTAGGATTGTAGGACAAAGTGCTGGTGTTTTCACCATGAACTTTAAGATTGAGAACTTGAAAGTTCTTGCAGGGAACTATACGGTTTCTGTAAGTAGTAAGGGAATATCTAATTTCAAAAATAAAGATATTGACCTAGAATATTTCATTGCACTGGAACCTGACTCAAAATATTCTGCCTAAAAGGCATATATAATTATTGTGTTAGTGTTATGCCAGTCTCTGTAATACTTTCGGGAGTGACGCCTTCTCATCACACTACTAGGGTGCGTCACGCCGTAGAATCGGTGGGGATTTTACATCTAATTGAGACTAAATTATGAATGATAGTGAATTTTTATTTGTAGAGAAGTATCGCCCTCAAAAAATTGAGGACATTGTACTTCCTTCAAACTTATATGATACCTTTAAAGACATAGTAGAAACTGGTGAGATTCCTAATCTACTATTAAATGGTACAGCGGGTTGCGGTAAAACAACCGTAGCAAAGGCACTTTGTAACGAACTTGGTGCAGATTTTATAGTAATCAATGGTTCCGATGAAGGACGATTGATTGATACTTTACGAACAAAGATTAAAAACTTTGCGTCCACGACAAGTTTGCAGGGAGGCCCAAAGGTAGTTATTCTAGACGAAGCAGACTACATTAGTGCTGAATCTGTACAACCTGCTCTGCGTGGATTCATTGAAGAGTTTAGTTCTAATTGCAGATTCATTATGACCTGTAATTTCAAGAACCGAATTATCAATCCATTACACTCAAGGTGTACGGTGATTGATTTTAAAATTCCTTCTAGTGAGAAACCAAGACTTGCAAGTGTATTTCTTGCTAAGTTAATGGAGATATGTACATTAGAGGGTATCAAGTTCAACCAAGATGTTCTTGCTGAACTTATAATGAAATTCTTTCCCGACTTTAGACGTTGTCTAAATGAGGTTCAAAGATATGGTATCGGTGGTACTATCGATACTGGGCTACTTTCTACTTTAGCAGAAGAGAAAATTACGCCTTTGATAAACACTCTTAAAGATAAGAAGTGGACAGAGATGCGTAAATGGGTTGGAGAAAATTCCGACAATGACCTTTCTGTTATGTATAGAAAGATATTTAACGCACTCGAAGATAAACTCGAACCTGCTTCAATACCTGCATGTGTTTTAATCATAGCAGACTATCAGTATAAATCTGCATTCGCAGCTGATACTGAAATTAATCTTGTTGCATGTTTGACTGAGATTATGAGTGAATGCAAATTTAGGAGTAAATAATGCATAGTGTAAATGACGAATTCCCACCATTCATTTTAAATGGTGTTGATTCAAATCAGGATATGGTAGAAGTAAATTCTAGTGACCTTGAAGGTTGGAGAGTGTTTTACTTTTATCCTAAAGACTTCACATTCATTTGTCCAACAGAAATTTCTGCAATGGATAAAGTGGTTGAAGCAGGAGCAACAGTTATAGGATTCAGTGGTGATAATGAATTTTGTAAACACGCATGGAAAGAAGTAAATGGTATGATTAGAAATATCAATCATACATTAGCTGCTGATTGCGGTTTAGCATTATCCACAGAACTTGGAGTTGTTGACTTTGAAAATGGTGTTTGTTTGAGAGCAACTTTTATAGTTGACCCGAATAACATTGTTCAATCTGTTTCTTGCAACGCACTAGACACAGGAAGAAATGCAGACGAGATTGTTAGAACTCTCAAAGCACTTCAAGCAGGTGGTCTAACTGGTTGTGCATGGCAAGAGGGAGAAGACTTTGTTGCGTGAGTCAGTTTGACCATATAGTTGAGAAACAAAGATTGAGACTTGAGGCTGAAGAATGGGCTAAACAAATTAAGTCCGTTCATGTCCACCAACTGAAATCATGTTGGTATGATGATAGGCCTCAAGACACCGATGACGGTAGCGTAACAGATATTCAATATAATAGTGGGATTGTTGTAAGACATAAAAATGGAAAAGTCATACATACCTTTGGAAAACCTAAGACAGGTGAATCCTTAATTGATTCGTATAGAAGAAATACATGAAGAAAACCAATCCATTTGATTTTGTTAAATCTGTATCATACACCAAAAGAAATATCATGGTGGACGATATAGAAGAAAAGCAATACACCCCATTTCTAACCAATAAAGCATTATCCTATCATCAAGATGCAGTTTATTTCGCAAATGAAATGAACATACGTCATGGTGCGGATAACCGCCTTCAATACCTTTTTTATCTAAATATACTAAGGAAAAGACAAAGATTTTCAACTTGGTCTAAACCCTATATTAGTAAAAAGTTAGAGACAATAAAGGACTACTATCAGGTAAGCAATTTACAAGCTAAAGAATACCTAGAGATTCTTACTGATAAACAAGTCCGTGAGTTGAAAAAAAGAATGGAAAAAGGTGGCAAGGATAATGGAAAGTTATGAAAACGAAGTCAAAGACTTAGTCGAAGTTACATTCCCCGAAAAAGACGATTTCTTAAAGATACGTGAAACACTCACGAGGATTGGTGTCGCCTCAAGAAAGGAACAAGAACTTTATCAGTCCTGCCATATTCTCCACAAAAGAGGTAAGTATTACATTACCCATTTCAAAGAACTATTCATATTAGACGGTAAGCCTAGCAATCTAGACGAGAATGATATAGGTAGAAGAAACACTATTATCAATCTATTGCAACAATGGAACTTACTAAAGGTGCTTAATCCCGATACAATCAAACAACCCACAGCACCCCTATCTCAAATCAAAATCATTCCTTTTAAAGAAAAAAAGGAGTGGATTCTCACACCTAAATATAATATTGGTAATAACAAGACCGACAACTAGATAAATAGTCCTACGAGGATACTATTACATGGTTGGTTTTTTATTAACTATATTAAAAAATATTGTGTTAAAGTTGGCGACAACTGGAGCATTTAATTTTATGATGCCCACACTATTGAAAATAGATAAATGGTGTGAAGATAAAATTGGATTGGACATCATAAAACAAGAGAAAAGGTGGTTTGAAAAATATCCTTTACTCAAAAAAAGAATAGAGGTTTTAGAGAAAGATTCTCACCCGCCATGTCCTTTAGAATGTTTTGAAGGATATGAGAAATTAATGGAAAGAATCGAAAAACTAGAATCCAAAAAATAGGAGAAACTATGTTTCAAGCAAAATTAGATTTTGTAATGTCTTGGGTTAAATCAAGAATAGCAGAACGTACCTCATGGGACGGTGCTATGATTATTGGTATATCAGTGTTAGTGCTAGTAGCTGCACCGATTGTCAAACTGTTGGCTTGGCCTGCATTAGCATATGGAATTTTTACTCTTTTAAAAGAAGAAAAAATTATCGAATAAATAACTGTAAGTAAATAATGGAGAATATCATGGAATCATATATGTGGTTGATAGTTTTGATTATTGCAGCTCCTGTACTTTATGTATTAAATGATAAGTACAGAATATTAGAAGGTTTGAATGCACCTGCCGAAGAAGAAACTACTTTTAAGGCGCCTTCTGCACAGAAATTAATGAAGTTCACAAAAAAGGAACTCGTTGAATTTGCAGAAAACAACAATATTGTTGTTTCACCTTCTAAAACAAAAGCTGAAATTGTCAAACAAATTCGCAAAAAATAATGATACAGGGGTGAATCTTTCACCCCTTTTCTTTGGGTAATATTACCAAATCAAACATGCCTGAACTATAAATAGTTCCATGGACATGTTTCAATTTCTAAGTGAAGTGGGCGTACCAATCTTCGGAGCGGTAGTGATGGCCTTCTTCATCTATTTGACTCTCAAATATATTTTGGAGTCTGTCCTAGGTCAAATTGAAAGTACCGAGAATGTTATATCAATGTTGGAAACTCGAGCAAGGGTTATGAACAATGATATATTAAAAATTGACTTGCTTGTTAGTTCCGCATTAGAACTAACCCCACCAGTTGACCGTGTAGCACGAGCAGAGAACTTTATAGAGGATGGTACTATAGACGCTAGACGAGACTAACTATGGAAGAACTCTCAAAATTAATCGCTGAGTTTGGGTTTCCTGTTGTCATGTCTATGGGTATGGGGTACTTTATATGGTACGTGTGGAAGTTCGTAACTTTGCAGGTTAAACCTGCATTGGGCAGAATGTTTTCACAGTCTATCAAATTGACAGACCAATTAAGAATGCTAGATCAAGACATGATTCGTCTTCAAGAGAAGGTGAACGTAGTCTTAGAATATCGTGAGCGCCAAGAAATCTTGCAGGACGCAGAGGAAAAGGAAGCGCTTGAAGAGGTAAACGATGAAAAGAAAAGTAAAAGAAAGTAAATTAGAATTAATAACATTAATAGGAATATTTGTTATTTTGGTACTTGGTGTAAGTCCAACTGCTACTGCAGATGAATTGGTTCATAAGTTTAAGAACCCAAGCTTCAGTGGTATAGGAACATCAGCACATTATTTGACTATTGAGAATCAAGAGAAGTCTAGGACAGACAAAATAGCTGAGGACATTAAAGCAGCTCTTTTGAAAGCAGAACGAGAAGCGGATAATACCGTATTAGCCAAATTTATAAGAAATTTGGAATCACGTATCTATGCTCAGCTGTCAAAACAGTTAGTAGAAAATATGTTCTCTAACGAAGAAGGTGCAAACTTTGGTACATTTACCTTAGAAGGTAATACCATAACTTATGAAAGAAGAGAAATCTGTGACGCAGATGGATTATGTGATGACTGGATAGTTATGACCATTGTAGGACAAGATGGTTCAGAGACTACTATTGAAATTCCTATTGGTACTGGGGGATTTTAAATGAAGAATTTGTTTCTAGTTGGGTTGTTTGGACTCTTGTTGTCCAGTTGTGCAGGTATGCCTTCAATGAAAGACAGTTGTACAACCCTAATTATGAATGAATTTGGGGAGTGTATAGAAGACCCTGAAGCAATTAAACTCCCAGCATATGCATTGTTGTTAGATTTACCAGCAGCTGATGTTATGCCTGTAGTTGCGGTTTATGGATTTAAAGATTTAACAGGGCAGAGAAAAAGACAAGACGGAGTTGCCACATTTAGTACAGCAGTTAGTCAAGGTGCTACAGAGATGTTGATAGACGCACTGAAAACTGCAGGTGGTGGAACATGGTTCCGTGTTGTTGAAAGACAAGGAATAGACAATCTTGTACGTGAAAGACAGATAGTCAGAAGTACAAGGGAACAATTTGAAGAGGAAGGAAAGAAAACAACAATCCAACCTCTACTTTTTGCTGGCATCATACTCGAAGGTGGAATTATAGGGTATGATACCAACATGGAAACGGGCGGCCGAGGTGCGAGAACGCTTGGCGTGGGGCACTCAGTCGCTTATCGTAGAGACACGATTATCGTTTCCTTAAGAGCAGTTAGTACATTGACTGGTGAGGTTCTTATGAACGTCCAAACCAAAAAGACCGTACTAAGTGTATCTCAAGGATTTGATGTTTTCAAGTTTGTGGATATGGATACCCAACTTGTAGAAATAGAAGATGGGGTGACAGAGAATGAGTCGGTGACTTTTGCAACGAGGGCTGCTATAGAAGCCGCTGTTCTAGAAATGATTTATCAAGGACATGATAGAAAATACTGGACAATAGACGGTAAACATAGACACCCTCACAATATAGATGGCACAACCGAAAGACATGCCATCGGGGGAAACGAAGAAGATGAAGAATAATCTAAAATTATCATTAGGTTTATTGTTGACTATGCTCGTTATGCCCGTTTTAGCTGATGACGATAATGAAATATTTCTGCAACAATCGGGGGATACGCTTACGCTGACCATCGACCAAGTCGGTTACGGAAATAAATTTGGTGGAACTATAGTAAATGGTTCAGTTGCTACAGATATGATTTTGACTGGTACAAGTGTTACATTTAATCTTGACCAGCTAGGGAATAGCAACCAATTATTTGGGCCTGCAATTTTTGATAGTGCTACCGTTAATATGGTATTTACTGGTGACAGTAATATCTTTGATTGGAATATAGGCGATACTGGTGATGCAGATAACACAAACATCAATATCGCAGTTACAGGTGACGGCAACGAATGGGATTATGACCAAGGATACGCCGCCAGCGCAAACTATTTGGATTTTGATTTAACGCTGATTGGGGATTCAAACGAGTTCTTTATAGACATAGATTCAGACCAAGCTAAATGGGAAATGGAAATTACTGGTGACAGTAATAATATTGATACTAAACAGTTAGACGCATCTGACCATGACTTAAAAGTTGTGCATACAGGTGATAGTATTAATATGGATATCATTCAGCAGAGTGGTTCTTGTGGAAACAAGACCTGCCCTGGCAAGATTGACCTACAGTTGAGTTCTGATAATGCAACAGTTACAATTAACCAAAAAGATACTTCTGACTAGTGCTATGCTCTTATCGTATCCTGCCTTCTCGGCGGATACGATAGGGGATATAGTCGAACAGACAGGTATCGGAAACATAATTAGAGAAGGTAATAAAATACCTTCCTCTAACATGCCCAGTATAAACCTCTATGACGAGGCGCAAACTGGAAATGGTCGTATGCTCATTGAGTTTTTAGACGCAGAAGAACTCGCATTAACTGAACATACACTAGTCTTTATTGACGAAGTTTATTATGACCCTGACCCTAATTTGTCTAAAATGACAATGAGAATGGCAATGGGAACTGCTCGATTTGCTTCGGGTAAGTTAGGTAAAATGAATAAGGCGAATATTGCAATATCAACGCCAACGGCTAATATCGCAATTAATGGCACAGATTTTACCTCAACCGTTGATGAGCTCGGGCGGAGCTTAATAATACTGCTCCCTGACGCAAATGGTGACGCTTCAGGTTCTATTACAGTTTGGAATGAATCAGGAACGGAAGTTGTATTAGAAGAAGCATACAGTGCTACTATGGTTTCAACAATGGAGTCTTCACCGACTGCACCAGTTGTTATCAACAATATAACACCAAACTTGATTAACAATATGTTTATTGTAAGTCCACCTGCTGATGTTCAACAGGTCATAGACGAGTCTGCAACGAAGTCAGATGACGGTGGAATATTAGACGTAGACTTTTTAGAGTTTGACGGTTTAGATGCAGACGCATTAAAAGATTCAGAAGGTGATTTAGAATTTACTGAATTAGATATAGACCTACTAGATGTTGATTTTCTTCAAGACTTACTTGATATTGTAGAAGAACTTGACAGAAAGGTTGGTATTTCAAAAACAGGTGGTGGAACAAACACATATGGTATTGAAGGAACTGCAATAGGTTTTGATAAAGATACTCAATACAACACTATAGTTGATACAGGAAGTGGACTAGTAACGTTTTATAGGAAGGTAAATGGAACTATAAGTATAAAGCTTCCCATTGACGCAATGGCAAGAATTAATACACAGACTGATGAAAAGGAAAGTATTATAGAAATGGGCGGAGACGCAGCTATTAACATAATTATAAGGCAGACAAACTAATGACTCAACAACAGCAACAACAAGACAGATTAAAGTTTCAAAACAAAAAAATAAAAAATCAAGCAGATACAATCGCAGAACAACAGAAGAGGATAGAAGAGTGGATAAAACAACAGCAAGACCCAAGGCACAATCAAGAATGAAGATAACTGGAACACATCTAGGTATCGCAGTAATGTTGTTATTTTTTGCAACTCAAGCTTTCGCTGGCCCTGAACATAACCATGTTCACATAGAGCAAGTCGCTGACGGCGACAATGCGAATATCAATATTTCACAAATAGGTTATGATAATGAAGTCAACTTCTCATTTGCTCATGCAAATAATTCATTTACCTTTCAACAAAATGGTGAAGGTAATTATATTGGTTGGGTATCATATTGGGGTTCAGGTAAAAGTTGGGGTGGTGACGTAGACGGTACAGGTAATACCGAAAACATAATTCAACATGACGGTGCAACATATGGTAGACACATATGGGGTAACAATAATGATGTTGATGTATATCAAGATGGAACTCATACACATAATCTAGATATTCACGTAGACGGTGTAACCCATGAACATTGGCAGGAAGGAACAGGTAGTCATTATAGTCAAACATACTACTATGGAAATTCTGATGATTCAAATGTTGATATTACCCAAAAAGGTAATGCTGACCATAACTCACGAATCACATTAACAGGAACAGAACATACTAATTTAACCCTTTTACAACAAGGAAATCAGAACAAATCTTACGTTATAACCAACAGTTGTTATACTGTAGGTGGTTGCACAATTAACGTTACGCAACAATAAATAAAACCACCTATTCAAATTTAGGACTTTAGGATATAATAGTTAGTATGGAAAATAAACTAAAATATCATAAATATCTTTGTCTCGCAGTAATAGGGTTTTGTTTGGGATTTTGGAGTGGTCAAGCACACGCAATCCAAGAAGATAAACCCATGGACGTACACTGTCTAGCACAAAATATTTATTTTGAAGCAGGTAATCAACCTCTTACAGGAAAGATTGCTGTGGCAAGTGTTGTGCTAAATCGTGTTGCTGACAAGAAATTCCCTGACACTATTTGTGGAGTAGTTTACCAAACTAAATCATGGAGAACGTCTTGGACTGGTAAAAAAGTTCCAAATTATGGACAATGCCAGTTTTCTTGGTTTTGTGACGGTAAATCCGATAAACCGAAAGATAGTAAGACATGGGCCAAATGTCTTAGGATTGCAAATGATGTAATTGATGGCAAGTATTTTGATGTAACAGAAGGAGCTATGTGGTATCACACTGACTATGTTAATCCATACTGGAATCAACATTTGAACGAGACAGTCAGAGTGAGTGACCATATATTTTATAGGTAATGTACAAGTGGTGGACTGTTCTATTCACAATATCATTGCTCTTTGGTTTACGAGTTGCTGACCCATTTTTAGTTGAGTCAACCCGACTTAATTATTTCGATTTTTTACAAACAATAAAAGAACCTGTAAAGGTTGAAGACGTAGTTCTCGTAGATATAGACGAAAGAACATTAGAAAAATATGGTCAATTCCCATTCCCTAGAGGAGTGTGGGCAGAAATGATTGATAGGACTCCTGAGTCTAGTGCTTCTGTTCTTACCGCTACATTTGCACAACCCGATAGATTTAAACAAGATACACAACTCAGAAATTCTTTAGGAAGTAGATTAACATTACTTTCTGCTTCACCAACTAATCAAAAAGATACAGGAAGTGCACCATACGTTGGTATTGCAAAGTTAGGTAAAGGTCAACCTGAGAACTGGTTATACTCATATGAGGGTATTTCTAGTCCCATACAACCCCTACAGGAGGCGGTTTACGGTGTAGGTACTGTTAGTGCTTCACCTTCTATTGATGGGACTGTACGTGCGGTTCCACTTGCTGTCATGGCAAATGACCAAATATATCCGTCTCTCGCACTTGAAGTGTTGAGAGTTATGAATGGTCAACAGTCATACAACATTAAGATAACACCCGAAGTCGGTGTAGAATGGGTTAGAATAGGTAGACTACCACCATTAACCACATTACCGAATGCAGATTTCAATATTGCATTTTGGAACCAATTTGAACGTATCAGTGCAGTAGATGAAATCCCTGCAGATAAAATTCTTATATGGGGTTTGACTGCTTCAGGTCTGAGTAATCCAGTTTCAACCCCAATGGGTGCAATGTATCCCCATGAAGTACAAGCGAATTTAATTCAGACCGCCTTGACAGGATTCCAAATACAACGATTCTACTATCTTGAATTTTTAGAATTTGTTCTTCTTTTGACATCATCTCTAATAATACTGGCAATGGTCTACAAACTTCCCACAGTCTTTTCGGGGATAGCTTGTCTATCTCTCGTTGGATTGCAGGGTGGTATGGGGTATTATATTTGGATGGAAAAGTTGATTTTAGTCGATGTTTTCTATTCTTCACTATCTTCCTTGTTGGTTTTTGGACATGCTTCTTTCAACAAATACTTTACTACTTATCAACTCAAGGAACAAATAAAGAAACAATTCCAAAAATATTTATCGCCAGATATGGTTGAAGAACTTCAAAAGAACCCTGAACTATTGAAACTTGGTGGAGATAGAAAGGAACTTTCATTCCTTTTTGCCGACATTGTCGGCTTCACTCCCATAAGCGAGAAGTATATGAAAGAAGATGACCCCGAAGGATTGGTTGAACTTATCAATAAGTTTTTAGACGCAATGTCAAAAATCGTGCTCGCAAATGGTGGCACCATCGATAAATATATGGGCGATTGTCTGATGGCATTTTGGAACGCCCCTTTGGATTGTCCAAACCATGCTGAAATGGCGGTTAGAAGTGCTATGGAAATTGAACTGCTAACTGAACAAATGAACAAGGAACTCAAAAACGCAGGATATGATTTACCACCTGTTGTAATTGGCACAGGAATAAATACTGGCCCATGCATCGTAGGAAACATGGGAAGTGAGGCAAGATTCGATTATTCAGTAGTTGGAGATGCAGTTAATCTAGGTGCAAGACTTGAAGTGCAAACTAGAACATTTGACACACCAATTATACTTTCAGAATTTACATTAGCACAATTGCCAGACGATATAAAAGTAAAAGAATTAGATAAGATAACAGTAAAGGGTAAGGAAGAACCTGTTACCATTTACGCACCTTATTTCAAACGCACAATCAGAAAATTAAAAAAGGTATGACACAGTATGACGTTTAAAGAAGCTCAGTCTTTAATGTGGAAAAGGAATTGCCTAGTAGAGTTTCAATCCTTAACTTCATCTAAAACACATACAGGAATGTATACAGTCAAAGAAAAGTGGCAATCAGACGGTGACAAACTTTTAGTTTGGCATGTTCCTACAGAAACATTTCATGACATAGAAGTAAGTACGATTATATCTATAACTCCAACATAATTAAAAAACCCTCTTGAAATTTTAGAAAAAACCCATATAATGGTATAAATACTATTGTAATTGCCCAATTGGGGATTACATAATTTTAACTTGCTTAATATAAGGAGAAAACTATGACTATCTATGACGATGTCTTCGGGAAATCATTCCCATTCGCAATCGGGTTCGACAGAACTCTTCAACTATTAAATCGTGCAGAACACTTGCATGATAATACAAACTATCCGCCTTACAATATTGTAAAGCACGATGCAGAAAATTTCAGTATCGAACTTGCAGTAGCTGGATTTGATAAGAAAGAAGTCTCAATTACAAAAGAGAAAGAAGTGCTTATCATTGAAGGTAGTCAAGAGGAAGGAGAAGAACAAGAGTTTGTCCATAAAGGACTTGCTTCTCGTTCATTCAGAAGGTCATTTACACTTGCAGACGATATAGTCGTTAAAGGTGCAGATATGAAAAATGGTATTCTGAGTGTTGATTTGGAGAGAGTAATCCCCGAAGAAGACAAACCTCAAGAAATCAAAATTTCTTAAAAACCCACTATACAGACATACGCTTGTTTAGTATAATAGGTGTATGTCTGTAATTCTATCACATAGTGATTCGCTTCATGCCGCTCAAGTCTTTATAGATTACTATAAAGGTTTTGACCGAATTGACGATTACCTTAGAAAAATTAAATTAGAACGTGTGGCAGAAATGCCTACTTCGTTGCCTGGCATGGGCCCCGAAGATGATATGTTTTCTGATTTCACAATGCACCCCGAAGATATGGAATTTGAGTGCAGGGTATTATCAAATGAATTGTATGACAATTATCTAGAGATAACAACGTCACACGCATTAGAAAAGTCAATTCCAGGCAAGCAATTGAAGTGGGTTGTATATGAAAAGAATACAAACAAAATTGTGGGTTTCATACGGTTCGGCAGTCCAACAATAAATTCTAAACCTAGAAATGAAATGTTGGGTAGACCTTTAGATACTATGAACAAAGACGTTATGAAACGTTTCAATGATTCCGTGATTATGGGATTTACTATTGTTCCAACTCAACCATTTGGATATAACTATCTTGGTGGTAAACTACTTGCAGCTATTTGTTGTTCGCACAAAGCACGTAGAGACTTGAACAAGAAATATAAAGGAACGTTTTGTGGTTTTGAGACAACCTCTTTGTATGGTTCAACTAAAACTGTTTCACAATATGACGGTATGAAACCCTTTTTACGTTTTAAAGGTCTGACTGATTCAGACTTTGTACCTTCTATCAATGATGAAAAGTATAAAGATTTGAAATTTTGGTTTGAAAATAAAAACAATGGTGTTCCATTAGTACATGAAGACGCTTCTTCTAGAAAAATGAAGACACAACAGAAGATGATTTCTATAATTAAGAACTCACTAAATACTCACGATAAAGAAAAGTTAAAAGAATTCAATCAAACTTTTATCGATGCAAAAGCATTGACTGAAAGAAAAAGACAATACTTTTCTAATTATGGTTATGAGAACGTGGTCGATTATCTTAATCTAGAAACCGATACTCTCAAGAAAGCACCAAACTATGACCGTTATGAAATGGACGGTGTAGTTACATGGTGGAAGAAACTTGCAGGTAAAAGGTTTACTAAATTACAATCAGAAGACAGACTTAGAACTAATTTAGAAACATGGAATGTCAATGCAGATGATATTGATATTATTAGATAGGTTTAAGCGGGGTTGGTATAAGAGCATTACACCAGTTTACCAAACTGGAAATGAAGGTGCGATTCCTTCACCCCGCTCCAGTTTATGATTTACATTAACGAAGAAGCATTACCTCTGGCTCATTGTGAGAAAATACTCGATATTTTTTGGAGTATACCCGAAGTCATAGTTGACGAGGCAAATGAAAATCATTTTTGGCCATCAGCTAAAGAATATAACGAAATGTCTGATGAATATTGGTTAGAGAATTCTTGGAAATATCAACACCCACAAGGACGTATGCATGCCACAGTAAACGGTCATAAAAGAAAAATTGTTTATGAAATGGTAGAAGGACATTTACCTCATCACTTTGCTGAGTTATCTTATATGCAGATAATACGTTATCCTGAAAACTCATTTATGGAATGGCACTTAGATACTGGTGATTCTGAGGACGAAGGAACTGCAATGGTATTCTTAAATGATAACTACCTTGGTGGTAACTTAAATGTAAGTGGTCATAGATTAATAACCAAACAAGGAACTGTAGTTGCATTTGAAGATTCTACAGAAATTTTTCATGGAGTAGAACCCATATACAAAGGCGAAAGATACTGTCTTGCTATGTGGTTCCATAAAGTATGAGTGGGGAAAATATACCAGTAACTGCTGTAGACCAACATGACTTTCTTGAACATAGACGTGAACAAGAAAAATTACACTGGTCTAAGAAAACGGATTTACTTAATGAGTTAGATAGCATTCTAACCGTTGAGGTAAACACTACAGAGTTATGTAATAGAACGTGTGTATTTTGTCCTAGACATGACCCTAAGATATTTCCTAATAGGAACTTACACATGACACCTAAAGGTGCGTGTACGATAGCAACAGAGTTAGGTAGGAATAATTATACAGGTAAGATATCTTTTAGTGGTTTTGGTGAGAATTTATTAAACCCTCAATTTCAAACTATTGTTAGAGAATTCAGAACACACTTACCACACGCAACACTTGAATGTAATACGAATGGTGATAAGCTTACAAGAGATTATGCTAAACAATTATATGAAAATGGTCTAGACTTACTTTACATAAACTTGTATGATGGTGTTGAACAAATAACACACTTTGATGAAATTATGACAGGGTGGAAAGAGAAATATAAGTATAGAATGCACTGGGGAGATTTTGAGACTCATGGATTGATTCTCAATAACCGTAGTGGGGTAATTGACTGGGTAGGTATTGAAGAAACAGACATAAAATCCCTTCAAGGGAAACCCTGTCATTACCCCTTCTACAAAATGTTTGTTGATTGGAATGGTGACGTACTTTTCTGTTCCAATGATTGGGGTAGAGAACATGTTGTAGGCAATCTCTTACAATCAACTTTGCATGAGGTGTGGTTTAGTAAACCTATGACTAAGATAAGAAAGAAACTTATGAAAGGTGATAGAAGTCATTCACCATGTAATAAGTGTAGTGTAGACGGTTCACTATTTGGGAAACCGTCATTTGATTTGATAAACGAGTATTATGAGAATTCTAATAACAGGTAGTACAAAATTAGCAGGTGCAATCATAGACGCCTTTAATGAAGAAATACTTTTTGAAAAGACTTATGTTGATTCTTGCAGAGTTCATGAAGTTCCTGAAAAACTAGGGGACTATGATGTGTTTATCAATAATGCTCACGTGGATTTTTGGCAAACAGAATTATTACATGAAGCATACAAACAATGGAAAGATGACGAAGATAAACTAATTATCAATATGTCTTCAAGAGCAGGTAAAAATAATATATCAAGGGGTTATTTGTATTCCGCACAGAAAGCTTCTTTGATTCAACTTGCAGAAAACCTGAATTATAATTCAGACAAAGTGTGTGGTATATGCACAATACATTTAGGATTATTAGAAACACCTAAATTTGAACAGTTGCCTCCACTACTGGAAGCAGTTTCATATGGTGACGTTTGCCAACTTCTTGAAGATATAATGTTTAATTTTAAAACTAATAGAACTTTCCCTACAGAAATTACATTTGAACATAGAGCAAATTACAAAGAAATACAAAGACAAAAGAAAAGAATGGGACTTACTCAGTTGTTCAATAAGATTAATTGGGAGCATTAATGTTAATTGGTAAAGTATATCAAATAGTAGAGAATCCTAATCAGGGAGAAGATGAACATTATGCAATAGAAATTATTGATGGAGTTTATCAGGACTTAGTCTATCAATATGGAAAGGTACAGTTTGTTGAAGGGAAACCTGAGATAAATTTTGAACGAACTATCAGACGTTGTCCCGAAGGAATGGAAGTCAAGGAGCTTCTGAAAGATAGTGAACTAAATAACTTAATGGGAGATATTCTAGTTGAAATGCTAGAAGAACAAGTCGGAAGACAGGAGAAATAATAATGAACTTACAAAGATGTAAAGAAGACATTAAAAGACATGAGGGCGAAGTCCTAGAAATTTATATCGATTCACTTGGATTTAAAACTCTAGGAGTTGGACACCTATGTCAACCCGAAGACCCTGAATACGATTGGGAAGTAGGTACTGCAGTTTCACAAGAAGTTGTAGACGCATACTATGATTCTGATTTTGATAAACACATGGACGAAGCAGTACATGTGATTGGTCAAGATATTTGGAATACACTGCCAGGCGATATTCAAGAAGTCTTAATCAATATGTGTTTCAATCTTGGTGGAACTCGTTTAGGTAAATTTAAAAATATGCTTAACGCTGTTGAAGACCATGA
>MDSW01114576.1_pt1 | contig 16774 bp, 17 predicted proteins | sample 811171 | NCBI WGS metagenome assembly MDSW01 (sample SAMN05326641, study PRJNA326480) | marine metagenome | isolation source: seawater | place: Atlantic Ocean: North West | collected 2012
AAAGCCGCGCGAGTTCCTGACCGCATCGCCTCGACGTGAGCATCGGAGTGCACCGGCGAAGCCGGCGCCGAGGATGGGTGTCGTTTTCTTGGTTTCTTCTTTTGGACAAGCAAAAGAAGAGACTCGCACAGCAGTGCGAAACCGGCGCCAAAGCCATTCTCGAAAGCTTTCTTCGGTGCCCATCAACAGACGGCCAAGTCTTGAGGCATAAGCCGAGGCTTAATCCAACGCCGCAGCCCCCTCAAACCCCAACTGCCGCCAAGCCTCAAACGCAATGACCGCCACGCTGTTGGACAGGTTCAAACTGCGATTGCCGGGCTGCATCGGTAAGACGATCCGTGCATCGGCATCTGCGTGACGTTCGGGCGGCAGGCCGCGGGTTTCGCAGCCGAACAGCAAGGCATCGTCGGCGCGATACGTGATGCGGTCGTAGCGCACGGCCCCGTGGCGCGTGGCAGCCAGCACCCGAGAGTCCAGGTGAGCGGCGCGCCAGTCGTCGAAACCGGCCCACTCGTTGATTCGAGCAAACTCGCGATAGTCCAGGCCTGCACGACGCAGTCGTCGATCGTCGAGGGTGAAACCCAGCGGATGGATCAGGTGGAGCTCGGCCCCGATATTGGCGGCCAGCCGGATGACGTTGCCGGTATTGGGCGGAATCTCAGGTTCGTGCAGCACGATATGCATGAGGCGGGCCGGTGAGCGACGAAAGCGCCTAGTTTAGCGTCTCGCCGCCGGCTAGCCCTGTGGACGTACGTGCTGACAACGCCAGCAGGCCGCGAATACGCCGTCGATGGGCTCGCCGCAGCCCGGACAGGTCCAGTCTGCGGCTTTCGACAATCGATCGGCTTCGAAGTCGGCGACCACCTGCCGCGCGGCCTCGGTTTCGTGCTCGGGCACCCAGACGCTGGGATAGACGTTGGCCGGCAGCTCGCCCACGCCGCCCCAGAGATACGCCCGGCGCACGTAGGCGGCATAACCGTGTTCGACCAGCAGATCCTTGACGATTTCGGCGTTGATGGGGTCGGCGGCCAGATAGACTTCACAGCAGCCGGCTTCGGTACGCATACAGAGTTCCCGGAACGAACAGCGAAACGTCCAATTGACTTGATCGGGCGCTTTGCTAGTCTGCCAGACGGTCTCTCGCTCGGGTTGTTCTCATGGTCGACACTTTTCGCAAACACGCCCTGATCGTCTGCGTGCTCGTCGTGGCCGTGGTCCTGTCCGGCCCGTTAATGGCCGCCGAGCGCACCGCGGGCATGGACGCGCCTTATAGCTATGACAAGCGAACGCCTTCGGCTGCGGCCATGGCCTTTGACGTGGTCGTAGTACGACCGCTAAGCCTGGTGGCCACGGCCGGGGGTATGGGGTTGTTCATGCTGTCGCTGCCGTTTTCGGTGCTGGGTGACAACGTGAACGAATCCGGCGACCGGCTAGTGGGTGAACCCGGGCGCTATACTTTCACGCGTCCGCTCGGCGAATTCGAGCAGGCGTACAATACCGACTAGGTCAGGCGCCGCCGGCGTACCGCGCGGACTGTCTACGTGTCGGGCAGGATTTGCTCGGCGACGCGTTCCTTTAGGTATGAGAGACCAATTTGGCCGTTTTGTGTTTCCGGCGCGCCGCGGCAGTGCTCGTTGCTGCGTGTTTGATTTGGGGGGCGCCGAGCACGGGCGCGCTGGCCGTGCCGACGCGCACGGCCTCCGACGATAACAACGCGCGTATCGCCAAACTCGTGCGCGAGGCGCGCGAGCAGAGGCTGGCCGATAACCCGGTATGGCGAGCACTGGGTCACTACGAGCCGAACTGGATGCGTGGCGGGGTGCACAGCGAGGTCGCCTCGCCGTGGTTCTTTCTGGCCGGGGACGCCGGGCGCACCGATCCGGCTGCGGAGCTGGCGGCCACCATCGCGGGCCTGTTCGATAAGACGCCTATCGGCCCGCGTGAGAAGCCGGTCTATTGTCTGTTCGTGGCCCGGCGCAAATTTTTGACGGCGCATCTAGATATCGACACTCGGTCCTTGCCGGTCCACCAATGCAAGACCTACGAGCGCTGGCGGGCGATGGTCAGCCCGCGAGAGGCCAGCCTGATCTTTCCAACGGCGTTTCCCAACAGCCCGTCGTCGATGTTCGGGCATACGCTGCTGCGTATCGACTCCAACCGACGTAAGAACGCCACCGAGCTGCTGTCTTATGCGGTGAACTTCGCGGCAGCTGCCCCAGACGGCGAGCGCGGTCTGGGCTTCGTATGGAAAGGCCTGACCGGCGGCTATCCCGGGGTGTTCGGTCTCTTTCCTTACTACGAAAAGGTCAAGCAGTACGCCTGGATCGAAAACCGCGACGTCTGGTCCTATGCGCTTCACCTGAGTGATCCCGAGCTGGATCGCATGGTCGATCATATCTGGGAGATGGACAGCGTCCGCTTCGATTATTATTTCTTGAACAAGAACTGCTCTTATCAGCTGCTCTCGCTGATCGACGTGGCTCGGCCCAGCCTGCGGCTGACCGAGCAGTACGACTGGTATGCCATTCCCTCGGACACGATCCGCTCGCTGGCCGATGTGCCCGGGCTGCTCGGCCCGGCGACCTATCGACCGTCGATGGAGGCGATGCTGCGTAGCGAGACAGACCAGCTCGACGCGGCCGAACAGCGCCTGGCGCGTGAGATCGCCCATCACGAGCGCGCCCCGGACGCTCCGGCGGTGACTGCCTTGACCGATCGCCGCGAGGCCGCGGTGCTGGAGGTGGCCTACGACGCCTTGCACTATCAGACTGCCACCGAGGAAATCGAGCCCGAAGGCGATATGGACACGCCGGCCGCGCGCGCCTACGCCAACGAGATTTTAGCCCGGCGGGCCGCACTCGGCGGCACATCGCCGTTTGCGCCGGTGGCTGCCCCCGAGCGTTCGCCGGATTCCGGGCATCGCTCTCTGCGGGTCAACGCATCGACGGTCTACGCCGACGACAACCTCACGCTGGGATTTCGGCTGCGCCCGGCCTATCACGATCTGCTGGACAACCCGGGCGGCTATACCCACGGCCAGGCGATCGACTTCGCCGATCTCGGTGTGGGCCTTGACCCCGACGACGGTGATCTGGCGATTACCGATTTCACGTTATTGTCGATCACGTCGTTATCGCCGCGAGACGACTGGTTCCAGCCGTTGTCGTTCACGATGGAGACCGGTGCGCGCCGGCGTCCCTCCGGGCGCGTATTCACCGACGCGCCGGATGACCTGGGTTTTTTCTTCCAGGGCGGCCCGGGGCTGGCCTGGGGACAGGACACGATCACGGCGTATGTCTTCGGCGAGCTGTCGGTCGATGCCAATCCCGGCCTGCAACCGGGCTATGCGATCGGCGCCGGGCCGAGTGCCGGGCTGCTCTATTACCCGATTCCGGGTGTTCAGATGCGTTTAGATACCGGCTTGATTCCCTACGTCGCGGGGGCAGATGGGCACTACGGCTGGGCGCGCTTGGATGCGCAGGTGCCGTTGGTCGACGACTTCGCCCTGCGCGGCGGCGTGCAATACGAAGACATCCGGGACCATTCCGGCGTGCGCGTCGATTTCGGCCTGCAGGCCTACTTCTAAATATGGCGCTGACCGTTGACGACAGCGGCTGGCTGGTCGAGGCGCGCCGCCGAGCCTCGCCCAATTACGACGCGCGTCCGTCGGGGACCCCAATCGATGCGCTCGTGGTTCATGGCATGACCGTGCCGCCGGGTATGTTCGGCCACGGTCACATCGAAGCGTTGTTCACCAATACGCTAGACGCGCGGCGAAACGCCTTGTTTGCCGCTCTGGCCGAGATCCGGGTCTCGGCCCATGCGGTCATCGAGCGAACCGGGCGCCTCACCCAGTACGTGGGTTTTGACCAGCGGGCCTGGCATGCGGGGGTGTCGAACCTGGCCGGGCGCGAGCGGGTCAACGATTTCTCGATCGGCATCGAGCTGGAGGGCACGGATGATTGTGTCTACACGCCGGCGCAGTATCGTGTGCTGATCACCCTGGTGCGTTGTCTTCAAGCCCATTATCCGGCGATCACGCGCGCGCGCATCATCGGCCACGAGGACATCGCCCCGGCGCGCAAGACCGATCCGGGGCCGGCGTTCGACTGGGCAGCGTTGTTCGCAGGGCTTACGCGTGGCGGCTAGGCGGCTGCGCAGGGCCCGCGATGTGTCGTTATCATGCCGATCTCTATTTCGGATCAGGACAAGGACAAGCGCGTGAGCGAGGACTATCGCCCGTATCTGGAGACTGCGATCCAGGCCGCCCGGGCCGCGGAAGCGGTCATTGCCCGCTACTACCACACCGATATCGATATCACCCGCAAGGCCGATGCCTCGCCGGTAACCGTGGCCGATATCGAGTGCGAGCGCGTGATCAAGGCCACCTTGTCCGAAGCGTTCCCCGATCACGGCTTTTATGGCGAAGAACTGGGGCGCGAGTCTATCGATGCTGACTATGTCTGGTTGATCGACCCCATCGACGGCACCAAGAGCTTCGTGCGCGGTTATCCCATGTTCTCGACGCAGATCGCGCTGCTGCATCAGGGCGAGCTGGTGGTCGGCGTGTCCAACGCGCCGATGTACAACAACGGTGAGCTGGCCGCGGCCGCCAAAGGCGCCGGGGCGACGTTAAACGGCGCACCGATCGCGGTCAGCGACGTCGATACGATCGCCGAGACGAGTCTGTCGATGGGCAATATCGGGGCGCTGGGGGCTTCGCCCGCCTGGGCGGATATCGGCCGGCTGGTTGGCGACGTACACCGTATCCGCGGCTACGGTGATTTCTTCCACTATCACCTGCTGGCCGGCGGCGCGCTCGATGCCGTAATTGAGTCGGACCTGAATATCCTGGATATCGCCGCACTCGCGGTCATTATCCGCGAGGCCGGCGGCGACGTGACCACGCTGGGCGGCGACCCGCTGGATCTCGAGTCGCGTACGCTGCTGGCCACCAACGGCCGGCTGCGTGAGGCCGTCAACGCGTATCTCACCGAATGGGACGATACGCGCGATGGCCCACGCGACTAGCCGCAGCGATTAGACCAGCGCCGGCGGCTGTTCGTTACGAAACGATACGATCGACCAGCCCTCGGCGCGGGCACGTTCGGCCAATCGCTGGTCCGGGTCGACCGCGACGGCCCGGTCGGCCCATTCCAGCAGCGGAATATCGTTGTGGGAATCCGAGTAGAAGGTCACGCCGTCGATTGCCTCACCGTCGTGTTCGGCGACAAACGTCTTGGCCCGCTCGATCTTGCCGGCCTGGAACGACGGCGTGCCGTCGATGCGCCCGGTATAGCGCCCGTCAATCCGCTCCGGCTCCACGGCGATCAAATGATCCACCTCCAAAAGCGTGGCGATCGGCGTGGTTACAAACGCATTGGTTGCCGTAATGATCGCGATCAGATCGCCGCGTTGACGGTGATACGCCAGCGTCCCACGGGCGTGGCGAGCAATACGGGGCTCGATACGTTCGGCCACAAACCGCTCCCGCAGACCCGCCATCACATCATGGCCGTGGGCGACGAGCGGCGCCAAAGCGAAACGCTGGTATTCATGAATATCGAGAACGCCGGCAGCGTACTGGCCGGCGAACTTATCGTTGGCCGCCGAATAATCGTCGGCCGTGACCCAGCCGGTATCCACGAGAAAACGATTCCACTCGTAATCGCTATCGGTGGCCAGCAGTGTCTGGTCCAGGTCAAAAAAAGTCAGGTGCACGAAACCATGAGCGCCGTTGAGTCAGGCCCGCATCTTCGCGCGAATTGTCGGCGCGTGAAAGCCTGGCGCGCTCACAACCCGTAGCGCGACCGCTTCCGTGCGCGCGCGATCATGACGGCACTGGCGCGCCGGTCACGATCTTTGAATGAACTGAATCGCCCAAAACCGTATTTTTTTGTTTCTTGCGGATTTGTGAAAGAATCGAATCAGTATTTTTACCGAAGGTATCAACGTGATCGATGCACAAGGATACCGCGCCAATGTAGGCATTATCTTGAGCAATGGCTCGGGGCAGGTGTTCTGGGCCAAGCGCATCGGGCAACAGTCCTGGCAATTTCCCCAGGGCGGCATACGCCGGGGCGAACAGCCTGAGGCCGCGCTTTATCGCGAGCTGGAAGAAGAAGTCGGCCTCCGGCCGGAGCACGTCGAGATCATCGGCGCCACGCGCAGCTGGCTGCGATATCGCCTGCCTAAACGCTATATCCGCCGCCACAGCCAACCGCTCTGTATTGGCCAGAAGCAGAAATGGTTCATGTTGCAGCTTGTGGCCGACGAATCCTGCGTGCGCTTCGACGCGTCGGCCAAGCCGGAGTTCGACGGTTATCGCTGGGTCGATTATTGGCATCCCGTCAGCGAAGTGGTCTTTTTCAAGCGTCATGTCTATCGCCGTGCGCTCGATGAACTGGCCCCGTGTCTGGAGGAGTCGACCACGTAACGCGCCGATATTGACATCCGAAAATGACAGCATGAGACTGATCGCTATCGACGGTAGTTGACAATCATTCGCATTCAGCGTGTACTGCCGTCGGAGGTCAGCTTATGTACGTCTGTATCTGTAACGCAGTCACGGACTGCCAGATTCGCGAAGCCTACTGTGACGGCGCCTGCAGTCTGCGCGCGCTGAAAGATAAATTGGGCGTGGCAGGCTGCTGCGGGCGCTGTGCGCCGTGCGCTCGCGACGTGTTAAAGCAATGCCGACAGCAGGCTGTGCCGCTGGCCTTGACGGCCACCGCGGTTACCGACGAAGAAGATGAGGCCGAGGCGCCACTGGCTGCCACCGTAGGCTAACCATGCGTTCGCGTCGTTGTTGTCGGCGCGTGGCTCGGCTAATCTGAGCCTTTCAATCCGCCGGCCGAACGGGAGGCCCCATGAAAGGCGATGCCAACGTCGTCAAACACCTGCAAGAAGCGCTCAAGCTGGAGCTGACGGCGATCAACCAGTACTTCTTGCACGCGCGCATGTACGAAGACATGGGCTTTTTCGAGCTCGGTAAACACGAGTACAACGAATCGATCGAAGAAATGCAGCACGCCGATCGGTTCATTCAGCGCATCCTGTTCTTGGACGCGTTGCCTAATCTTCAGGATCTCGGTCGACTGCGCATCGGCGAGAATCCTAAAGAGATGCTGGAAGGCGACCTGGCAGCCGAGTACGAAGGCCATGCCCACTACAAGGCAGCCGTTAAGGTATGCGAGGACGCCGGTGACTATGCCACCCGCGATCTGTTTGCCGACATCCTGGCCGATGAAGAAGAACACATCGATTATATCGAGACCCAGCTGGACCTCATGAAGTCGATGGGCGAGCAGAATTATCTGCAGTCGCAGACCGGCCCGGATATCAACCAGATCCCGGAGACTGGCGCGCCGGAGAAATAAGCGCCCATACGTGCGCGCTGATTAAAAGCCCGTCGGATGCCGACGGGCTTTTTTTGGTTACTTAGAACGGCTTGACGATGGCCAAGATCACGATCGCGACCAAGAAGACGGTGGGCACTTCGTTCATGAGCCGGAAATAGGTCGCCGAGCCCTTGGCGCGATCTTCACGGAATTTCTTGACCTGGGCCTGGCACCAACCGTGAAAGCCGACCAGCAGGACGACCAGGGCGATCTTGGCGTGGATCCAGCCGGTATTCACGAACCAGCCCCAGCCCAGCATCGCGACCAGCCAGATGCCCATGGCGATCGTGGCCACGGCCGCGATGGACATGAGAATCGATAGCCGCTTTTCCATGGTCTTGAAGCGTTCGCGGCTGATCGTATCGGTGGCCTCGGCGTGATAAACGAACAGGCGCGGCAGATAGAACAGACCGGCGAACCACGCCACCATGAAGATGACGTGGAAGGCTTGAACCCATAGATACATGCTGTGTCTCTCTTGAACAAAACGCGCAGGGCAACCGGCGCGCCGGTTGATGAATGACGTGATTGTACCGTTCGAGCGCTGGCCTCTGCTCAGCGCCGATAGGTAGCTGCCACGGTAGCCGGGGTCAGAATGCCGTAGGGAATCGGTTTGCCGCCGGTGAGCGTGCTGGTGCGCTGAACAATCAGGGCCTCTGCGTCGGTCGATTCGAATTGATCGTAGGCCTCCTGCAGGCTGGCCCGTACGTCGATAGAAAACGTATCGGCCCGGTGGGCGGGTAGATCCATCAAATCGATGGCGTCGTCGGGCGCATACAGCGCGGCCAGGGCCTCGGCCGGGGATTCGGTCCGGGGTTTGTCACTGTCTTTGACGGGCTCGGCCGTGCTGTCCGCTTTCTCGGCCTCGGCCCGCCGCGCTCGTTCGGCCAGGGCTCGACCCAGCGCGTCGGGACGCATCAGCTGAAGGCGGCCCTCGGCCGGTCGAATGAGCAGCCAGTCGATTCTGGCGCCCAGCGCCCGGGAGACGGCTGCGAAGTTGGTCTCGGCGTCCAGAACTCGGAATTTGCGATTCATGGTCGTCAAGACACTGGCCCGGCGCAGGTACTGAGACACGGGATCGTTGCGATAGTCCAGACCGCGCCGCCGCAGAATCAGCCGGAATATCGAGTCCGATACCGCGACCCGTCGCGAGATGACCAGCGCTGTGATGATCACCAACATGCCGGGCACGACGATCGTGGTCTGGCCCGACAGCTCCAACAGAGCCACCAGCGCAGAAAGCGGGGCCTGCAGTACCGAGGCCATCAGCGCGCCGATGCCCAGTAGCGCATAAAGCCCGGCCTCGCTGATGGGCAGTCCGAGCTGGTTGGCGGCGGCACTGCCCCAGGCGCTGCCAAGCGCGGCGCCGGTCACAAACATAGGCAAGATGATGCCGCCGGGCATGGCTACGGCCACGGCCATCAGCGTGGCAATCAGCTTGGCCAGCCCGATCCCGAACGCCGCACCCACGATGAACTGCCCGGCCAGAGCCTGGTTGACCGTCTCGAAACCCAGCCCCAGGATCTCGGGAAATACCGCGGCCAACAGGCCGGTGACGAGCCCGGCTAATGCCATGCGCAGACTGGGCCGGATACGCGCGAAGGCCGGGCCCAGTGCGCCGGCGGCGCGTACGAAACCGCCGCCGAGCGCCCCGAAGACCGCGCCCATGAGTGTCATCACCGGCAGTTCCGCGGCGTGAAAGTTATCGGCGGCGCCGGTCAGCTGTGGGTGCAGGTTGGGCAGGTCGAGGGTCACCAGCGAGCCCGTCACGGCGGCCAGAATGATCGGCGCGAAGCCGGCAATGGTGTATTCCATCATCACCACTTCCATGGCGAAGATGACCGCGGCCAGCGGCGTATTGAACGACGCCGCGATGCCGGCCGCCGTACCGCAGCCCACCAGCGTGCGCACGCTGTTGTTGGGCAGTGCCAGCCGTCGTGCCAGCCAACTGCCGACATAGGCGCCGCTGTGCGCCGCCGTGCCTTCGCGCCCCACCGATTGCCCGGTGGCAATAGCAAACGCCGAGCCGGCGAGATCGATAATCGCAGCCTTGAACGGTAAGAAGCCCTGGTAATACATCAGCCGCTCGATGATGTGCACGATCCCGTTCTCGAGCGACTTGAGCCACCACTCCACGACCAGGCCCAACAACAAGGCGCCGATCAGCGGCACGGCGACGCGCACGGCGAGATCGGCGCTGACGAACGTGTCCCCGGCGTTGCCGAACGCGGTGAAGATCGGCAGACGAATACCCTGGATCGCGCCGTACAGCAGTAGAATCACGCCGCCGGACAGCGCGCCGGTCAGCCCGCCCAGTACGCATAACAACCCCAGGCCGGGCGTGTTCTCCACGTCCGCGAGCTGGCTGCGCCATTGCTCGACCGCACGCGACCAGCGGGCAGCCATTCGGCGTCGCATATGGTCGCGCTTGGACATGAAACGAGTCTGGGGTTGTCGATACCGCGCGTGTAGTATGCGCTGCACAGCCGAATACCGACAGGTGGCCCCATGGCAAAAACGCAACGCATTGGAATCGTCGGCGGGACCGGCTATGCCGGGGCCGAGCTTCTGCGCCTGCTCAGCCACCATCCCAACGCCGACATTCACGTCGTCACATCGCGCGGTGAGGCGGGCACCCCGCTTGCGAGCGCCTATCCGCAGCTGGACGGTCTGACCGATCTGATCTTTCAGGCGCCGGATATCGATAGCCTGGCCGCGTGTGACGTGGTGTTTTTTGCCACGCCCCATGCCGCGGCCATGCACGATGTGCCTGCGCTTCTGGAGGCCGGTTGTCGAGTGATCGACCTCTCGGCCGATTTTCGTCTGCGGGACCCCGTGCTCTGGGCCCGCTGGTACAACGCCGAACATGTCGCACCCCAACTGATTGAGCGCGCGGTCTACGGCCTGCCCGAGCTGACCGGCCGCACCGCGATCGCCGCGGCCGATCTGGTGGCGTGTCCGGGCTGTTATCCCACGGCCGTGCTGCTGGGCTTTATGCCGTTGCTGCGGGCCGGCGTAGTCGATCCGGCCCGATTGATTGCCGATGCCAAAACCGGTGTGTCCGGGGCGGGAAAGAGCCTCAAGCCCGGGTTTCTTTATGCCGAGATGGCGGACTCGTTCAAAGCCTATGCCGTGGGCGGGCATCGCCACCTGCCCGAGATCGAGCAGATGCTAGGTCAGCTGAGCGACACGCCGATCGGTCTGACCTTCGTGCCGCATCTCGTGCCCATGATCCGCGGGATCCATGCCACGCTTTATGCCCCGCTCAGAGACGGCGCGGATCACGATCTGCAGGCGCTGTACGAGCGCACCTATGCCGACGAGCCGTTCGTCTCGGTGATGGCCGCTGGCGGCACGCCGGAAACCCGGCACGTACGCGCGACCAACCAGTGCCGTATCGCCGTGCATCAGCCTCAGAACGCTGGTCAGGCGGTAGTGCTTTCGACCATCGACAACCTGGTCAAGGGCGCGGCGGGTCAGGCGGTACAGAACTTCAATCTGATGATCGGCGCGCCGGAAACCACGGCGCTGACACAGATCGCCCCGATCCCGTGAGACAATGACGCGGACTGGGCCGGCAGCGGTCCAGCCGCGACGCGGGTAAGCGACGTTGGCTATTGCATGAAACGTCCAAGCGCCCCATGTCGTATGATGAACAGTCGCGGGTTCGATAGGAACGACGCTTATGAGTACAACCGAAGTTACTGACACCACGACCGCCGATGCCCAAGACGATGCGCTGGTGTTCACCGACGCGGCGGCGTTGAAGGTCAAGGAACTGCTTGAAGACGAAGCCAATGACGCGCTCAAGCTGCGCGTGTTTGTCTCCGGCGGCGGCTGCTCGGGCTTTCAGTACGGTTTCACGTTCGATGAAAACGTTGAGGATGGCGATACGCTGATCGAAAAACAGGGCGTGACGCTTCTCGTCGACCCCATGAGCCTGCTGTATCTCATGGGCGCCGAAATCGATTTCTCGGACGGGATCGAAGGCGCGCAGTTCGTGATCCGTAACCCCAACGCCACGACCACCTGCGGCTGCGGCAACTCGTTCGCGGTATAAGTGTAAGCCTGCGCGCCTTGCCCCCTCGAGGGGCAATTCGCCGCAGGCGAATGGGGTGACAGACAATCCCAAAAACTTTGCGTCAGCAAAGTCCGCGCGAACGCGCGGCGCAGTTCGTGATCCGCAACCCCAACGCCACGACCACCTGCGGCTGCGGCAACTCGTTCGCGGTATAGGAGCGAACCTGCGAGCCTTGCCCCTCGAGGGGCAAGGCTCGCAGGCGAATGGGGTGACAAACAATCCCGAAAACTTTGCGCTAGCAAAGCCCGCGCGAATGCGCGGCGCAGTTCGTGATCCGCAACCCCAACGCCACGACCACCTGCGGCTGCGGCAACTCGTTCGCGGTATAGGGCAAACCTGTGCGCCTTCGTCCCCTCGAGGGGACGATTCGCCGCAGGCGAATAGGGGTGACAACAATCCCAAAGCTTTGCGCAGCAAGCCCCGCGCGAACGCGTGGCGTGCTACTGGCTCACGCCCGAGCGCGTTCTGTTACCCGGCCGAATACACCGCGCCCAATAGCGCCGGGCGTGCGGCACCGGTAACGTAAGGCGCGTTGCCGGGACGACCGGCCAGGCGCTCACGCGCCAGCCAGGCGAATGCAATCGCTTCCAGCCAGTCACCGGCCACGCCGAGATCGTCGGTGACCGTAACGTCGGCTGGTGCGACGTGGGCCGCAATGCGCGCGGCGAGATAGGCGTTGTGGGCGCCGCCGCCGCACAGATACACCGTGTCCACGCGCGATTCGCCATCGTGGACGGCTCTTGCGATGGTTATGGCGGTGAGCTCGGCGAGGGTCGTCTGTACATCGACGGGCGTGACCTCATGTGTCAGGCGATCGAGATGGGCGTCCAGCCAAGCGAGGTTGAACCAGTCCCGGCCTGTGCTTTTGGGAGCGGCGCGGGCGAAATACGGCTCGGCCAACAACGCATCCAGCAGGGGCCGGTCGATGCGACCGGTCGCGGCCCAGGCGCCGTCGGCGTCGAATGCGGCGTCCCGGTGTCGAGCGATCCATTCGTCCATCAGACCGTTGCCGGGCCCGGTATCGAATCCGCGGATCTTGAGCACGTCGCGGTCTGCGCCCGGAGCCAATTGCGTGATGTTGGCGATGCCGCCGATATTGACCACGGCTCGCGCCTGCTCGGCTTGCCCGAATAGCGCGCCGTGACAGGCACAGACCAGCGGTGCCCCCTGGCCGCCAAGGGCCAGATCCATGCTGCGAAAGTCCGACACCACGGTCGCGTTGGTCTCTGCGGCGATCCGCGCGCCCTGGCCAAGCTGCAGGCTGAAGCCGGGGGTGTCGTCCGGGGCATGCCAGACGGTCTGGCCGTGGCTGCCGATACCCGCAAGATCCTCGAGGGCTACGCTGGCCTTATCGCAGACTGCCCGGGCGGCCGCGGCGGCCCACTGGGCCACGGCCTGGTCGAGCCGGCCGTATTCGGCAAAACGTAGCCGATGATCCGGGCCGTTGGCCGCCAGTAGTGCGTCTCGCAGCCCGGCGGGCGGGGGCGCGCTGTGCGTGGCCACGACGTCAACGCCCCCTCGGGCGTGCGGATTGAAACGCACCAGCACGGCGTCCATGGCATCGACGCTGGTCCCGCTGATGAGCCCGACGTAATACCCGTCCGGCATCTAGCGTTCGCCGGCCTCGGCTAATTGGACATCCCCGCCGGGGCGTTCCAGGGCGGCCATCAATGGGCGTGCCGTCTTCTCGAAGCGCGCCAGAGCGCTGCCGGTCAGCGGCGGGGCGCCCGGCAGCTTGACGGTTTGCGGATTACGCGGCTGGCCGTCGACGCGAAACTCGTAGTGGACATGCGGCCCGGTGGCCAGCCCGGTCATGCCGACATAGCCGATGACCTGGCCTTCCTTGACGGTATCGCCCACCGACAGGCCGCGGGCAAAGCGAGACATATGCGCAAACCGCATGGTGACGTGACGATCGTGGCGAAGCTCTACCATGTTGCCGTAGCCGCCGTTACGCCCCCGGAACGTGACCTTGCCCGAGCCAGTGGCCCGGATCGGCGCACCCTGCGGCGCGGCGAAGTCGGTGCCTTCGTGACGGCGCAGGCGATGCAGGACCGGGTGGCGACGCTTGAGATTGAACGGCGAACTGATGCGCGTGAAATCCACCGGCGCGCGAACAAACGCACGACGCATCGGCCGACCGTCGGGGCGGTAATACCCGCTCTGTCCGGCGCTGTCGGTATAACGAATCGCTTGTACGTCCTTGGTTGTCCCCTGAAGCGTGGCCGCCAGCAGCGGGCCGGTGCCGACACGCTGGCCGTCTCGATAGAGCTCGTCGTAGGCCACGACGAATCGGTCGCCGGACTGGACATCGCGGCCTAAATTGACGTCGGCCGACAAGACCTTGTTGAGCTGGGCGACCTGCGGTCGCGACAACCCGGCGGCCAGAGCATCCTTGTACAACGAGTGGCGAATCACGCCGCGGGCGTAGGTCCGGCGATGTTGCAGGGCCTTCTGGGCCAGGCTGCCGGAAAATCCATCGCCGTCGTCATCGCGCGAAAGCGTGATCGTACGCGCGGCATCGATCGGATAAACCAGGCTTTGGACGCGCCCGGCCATATCGGCTTCGACCTGTAGATGCGAGCCGGCTCGCAGACCGCGCGTGAAATAGTGGCCCAGATCCGGCATGTGAGCGATGCGCAACGAGTCCATATAAGACAGACCGGCACGCTCGAAGGCCAGCGACAAGGTATCGCCCTGCTCGATATCGACCGAGCGCCAGCCGGGGTGCGCGGCATCGCCGATCAGATCGCCCGCCGGCGCCATGGTCAGTGCCTTGGCGTCCAGCCCGGACATGCCCGGTGACGGGGTGAGCTGTCGAATCTGATTGACCGGGCGGGCACGCGCACTCGTGCCGACGTGTGCGACGGCCGGGATCAGACGTGCCTCGCGCGCGACGTTGGACGGCGAGGCCGTCTCGGCGCTTGCGACCGGCGCCGCAGAGCTCCCGTCGGGCGCGGTATAAAACCCGTACCAGACGCCAAGGGCGGCCAGCGGCACCAGCCCGAACGGCAGCCAGCGCCGGATTCGCCCCGGCTGTGAACGCGGCTGCGATTCACGCAGCCAAAGATAGTCTTGATCGACCAGTCTGCCCATAGACACCGTCGCCTTTGAGATCCCAGCGCAGCAGGCCCCCTTTGCGCGCCGCGGTTGAGGGCATAAAGGAGCATAATGTCAACGGTTTGGCAACTTTTGCGTCTTCCGGGCGGCACTCCGAACCGGGGTGCTAACGGCGTTTGGCGGCCGCCGCCTTCGGTGTCCGGCCGCGACAGCCTTTATCGCGTCTTCGTTCCCCGAGCGGCGGCTGGTGATCGCGCGAGCTTGTGTCGCGACACGCACCAATAGATGCCGGCCGCCGGATTCGGTAGCATCTTGCGCGCTGCACGCGCGTGCGGCCGAGCTATTTACACACTCGGGCCTGGCCAGGACAGCCTCGGCCGGGGCCGTGATCATGGAGCATGCGTTGAGCGAACAATCCTGGGAACCCGGGGCATCCTGGGCCGAGATCAAGCGCGGCACGGACGAAATCATCCCTGAGGCCGAGTTTCGCGAACGCTTCGAAAAAGCCACCGCCGAAGGTCGTCCGCTAATCGTCAAGGCCGGATTCGATCCGACGGCGCCGGATCTGCATCTCGGGCATACGGTGCTGCTCAACAAGATGCGCTGGCTGCAGGACATGGGACACGACATCGTGTTTCTGATCGGCGACTTCACCGGCCGGATCGGTGATCCCACCGGTAAGAACGTGACGCGCAAGCCGCTGACCGAAGCCCAGGTGGAGGCCAATGCTCGTACGTACGAAGCCCAGATCTTTCGCGTGCTGGACCCCGCTCGCACGCGCGTGGTGCTGAACTCATCCTGGTTGAATGATTTTTCGGCCGCGGATCTGATTCGACTGGCCTCGTCGCACACCGTCGCCCGGATGCTCGAGCGCGACGACTTCCACAAGCGCTATCACGCCAATCAGCCGATCGCGATTCACGAGTTCCTGTATCCGTTGCTCCAGGGCTACGACTCGGTGGCACTGGAGGCCGACCTCGAGCTCGGTGGCACCGATCAGAAGTTCAACCTGTTGATGGGGCGCCATCTGCAGCAGGCCAACGGGCAGACGCCGCAGGCCGTATTGACCATGCCGTTGCTCGAAGGCCTGGACGGCGTGAACAAGATGTCCAAGTCACTGGACAACTACGTGGGGATCGATGAAGCGCCGGACGAGCAGTACGGCAAGCTGATGTCGATATCGGATACGTTGATGTGGCGCTACTACGAGCTGCTGTCGTTCGAAACGGTCGATGTGGTTACCGGATTTCGCGAGGCCGTGGCCGACGGCGACAACCCGATGACGTACAAGCATCGTCTGGCCGGCGAAATCGTGGCGCGCTTTCACGGCGAGTCTGCAGCGGAAAAGGCCCGCGAGGCATTCGTGGCGCGTTTCTCCAACAAGGTCGTGCCTGAAGATATCGCCTTGATGCCGATCGTCGTGGACGCCGAGGGCATACAGATCGCGGCCCTGCTCACTGCAAGCGAGCTCACCCAGAGCAACGGCGAAGGCATGCGACTGGTCAAGCAAGGTGCGGTTCGAGTCGACGGGGAGGTGGTCAAGGACAAGGCAGCCCGGTACCAGCCCGGCCAGGAGCTGCTCTTGCAGGTGGGCAAGCGCCGTATTGCGCGTGTGTCGCTAAGCGCAGCGTAAAATCAGCCCCGCTTCGTCCGTCATGACAGGCCATGGACAGGCATGACAGATTTTTTGCAGAAAGTCGTTGACGCTGAGAATTGAATCCCTAGAATACGCATCTCTCGCAAGGCAGCGAGGCTTCGGAAGCGGGGCTGGCGGCTGACTTGAGAGGACAGCGAAGCGGGTTTTGGAACACGTTTTGGCTGGGTTTCGAAATCGGGATCAAAAAGGCCTTGCGGTCTGATTCGGGTTTCGGATAGACTGGCAGGCCGCGAAGCGGTAACGTCAGTTGAGCTGACAACGCTTTTTGAGATTGTTTCAAAAAGATGTTGACGGCCCAGCAAAACGACGTAGAATACGCGCTCTCGCAACGACGGAAAGCTTCTAAAGCCAACGTCGCCGATCTTTAACAACTTGTAAGTGACTTGTGTGGGTGCTCCTGTGGGGTGGCAATTAGCCATTACCCAAACAGAGCATCCAAGCATAAAGCTTGGGATCGCTCGCGAGACTGAAATGTCTCGCACCAGTTAGATAGAAAGTATTTAAACTGGAGAGTTTGATCCTGGCTCAGATTGAACGCTGGCGGCAGGCCTAACACATGCAAGTCGAGCGGAAACG
>MDSW01060350.1_pt1 | contig 16772 bp, 14 predicted proteins | sample 811171 | NCBI WGS metagenome assembly MDSW01 (sample SAMN05326641, study PRJNA326480) | marine metagenome | isolation source: seawater | place: Atlantic Ocean: North West | collected 2012
ACTATTTGCAGAATATTTTGATGATGAAAATAATCCAAAAATCATCTATGCAAAATGGCAATCTGAAGATGGTGGTAGATTCCATTTAAAATCAAATTACAACATGATTGTAGAAGTGAACGAAGATGAGGAATTAAAAATTCCAGATTCATTCATTTGGGTTACATTATATCAAATTAAACAACTAATGAAAATTGAAAACTTTGTTGGACCGCATGTAAGGGGAATTATTTCTTATCTGTGAAAAAAATGGAACCTCTAAAATTTGGTATTATTGGTTGCTCACGAATTGCAAAACGTTCTGTAATTCCTGCCATACAAAAATCAGAATATGCAGAACTTGAAATAATTGGTAGTCGTTCAACAGACAAAGCGAAAGAATTTGCTAGTGAGTTTAACTGTGATAAATTTGGTAGTTACGACGATGTAATATCAGATGATTCAGTAGATGTTGTGTATATTTCAACTCCAATAGGTACACACGCAGAATGGTGTAATAAAGCAACTGCAATAGGTAAGCACGTTTACGTTGAGAAATCTTCCACGCATGATTTGAAATCTGCAAAAGAAATGATTGAATCTGCAAAAGAAAACAATGTACGGCTAATGGAGGGCTTTATGTTCAGATTCCATCCACAACATCAAAAAGTAAAGGAATTGATCAAGAGTGGTAAGATTGGTGAAGTAAAATCATTCAATGGTGTTTTTGGTTTCCCAGCATTCCCAGAAGGCGATATTAGATATGATCCTACTAATTTAGGAGGAGGATTCCTAAATGATTCTGGTTGTTATCCAATTTGTGCAAGTAGGATGATTTTTGATGAAGAACCTTTAGGCATTTTTTCTAAACTAAAAAAAATTCCAGCCAATAATGAAGGTGAAACAGATGTAGAAGGTTCAATTATTTTATTTTATGAAAACGGCAAGACTGCAACTATTTCGTATGCTAATGGAAATTATTATCAGGCAAAATATGAAGTATGGGGAACTGATGGTGTAATATCATTAGATAGGGCATATTCCGTTCCACCTGATTTTACAACCAAAGTTACTCTACAATATAATACAGAAAACAATTGGGATGGTAGACGTACCGAAATTTTTGAAATCGAGCCAAAAGATCATTTTTTGGAGATGCTTGACACATTTTGTAAAGAAATTACGGGAACAATGAAAGCACCATTTAATTTTGAAGAGGAATTGCTAAATCAAGCAAAGGTTATGCAACAAGCTACCAGTGAATTTGATAAAATAGTATCGTTTGATGGCTTATAGTAATTACAATTAAGAAGATTTGATTACTTTGATAACTGCATCTTGATGTTTCTTTGAAATATTTGGGAATAGTGGAAGTGCTAAAATCTCATCATACGTCTTGGCAGTATTTACAATACTAGATTTCTTTGCAAACTTACGATATGCTGCATATTCATGAATTGGCATCCAATAAACTGTAGTTCTAATTCCGTTGTCTTTTAGTTTTTTGTATAACTGATTTCTTGATAATTTGAAAGATTTTGTTACACGAATTGTGTAAAGATGGTAAGAATGACTTTTGTCATTAACCATGTCAGGTAAAATTATTCCAGAAATATTTTGTAAATTCTTGTGATAGTAGAGTGATGCCTTTTTACGAAGTTCATTTATCTTCTTAATTCTTTTGAGTTGTGTAACTCCTAATGCAGATCTAATTTCATCTAAACGATAATTATATCCAGGTTCAATAATATCAAAAACCCATGGATACTCACTTGAATAACGACTTTTCAAAGATTTTGTCATTCCATGACTTCGTAGCTGTCTAACTTTTTCAGCAATATCTTTTGAATTTGTAGTAACCATCCCACCTTCAGCAGTTGTAATATTTTTGGTTGGATAAAATGAGAAACAACCAGTACTTCCTAGTGTTCCAACATGTTTTAATTTATGAAAAGTCCCAACAGCATGTGCGCAATCCTCTATAACTTTGATATTATTGTCTTTTGCAATATCCAAAATTTCATCAATATTGCAAACCTGACCATAGATATGAACCGGGATTATTGCTTTGGTTCGTTTTGTAATATTTTTTTTAATACTTGAAAGTGATAAAAAGAAATTTTCCTTGTTTATATCAACGACTACAGGTTTAGCATTACAAGCAAGTACTGCGTTAGCATCAGCAACAAATGTTAAGTCTGGAATTATTACCTCATCATCTTTTGTAATTCCTAACGCCATTAATGATAGATGGAGTGCAGCAGTACAATTAGAGACAGCAATTGCATATTTTGCTTTTGAATATTTACAAAAATCTGCTTCAAATTTTTCTAATTGTGGACCAAGTGTTAACATACTTTGTGAGAGTGTTTTATTGATGATTTTTTTGTCATCTCCAGAAATCCATGGCTCATAAGCAGGGAATTTGATTTTTGAGTCTTTAAAGAAATCTTTTTTCATTTTTAAACGATGTAATACCAGTATTTATTTTGAATATTTATTAGTCAATTTAACAATCCTGTCAAGGTCATTAGTTGTGAGATTAGGATGAGTTGGAAGTGAAACAATTTCAGAGCTTACAATTTTAGTTTGAGGTAAATTTTTTGAGGTTTTGTACATTTTGAATGAATTCATTGGCCTATAATGAATTCCAGTTTCAATTCCATTTTCATTCATTTTTTTCATGAAATCTTTTCTATTTTTTACTCTAATCCAATAGAAATGATATGAAGAATCATTGTCAAAAGGCATTTTATTATCTAGATTAATTTCTTTGAAAAGTTTTTTTGCATTTGATTTTCGTTTTAAATTATTTTTTTCAAGTTTTTTTAATTGAACTATTCCAATAGAAGCTTCAAATTCATTCATATAATAATTCCAACCAAGTTCATCTACATCATAATTCATATTTTTACGATTACTTATTCCACACCATCGTCTGGATTTTAGAATAGTTTCATCATTTTTCCAATCACGATGATTTAGTGTAATTGCACCTCCAGATGGCATTGCTAAATTCTTAATTGGATGAAAACTGAAACATACAGCATCACCATGCTGACCTATTCGTTTGTTTCTATATTTTGAACCAGAAGCGTGAGCAGCATCTTCTACAAGTCCTAATGAATGATTTTTTGAAATTGATTTTAAAGATTTTAGATCACATGATAAACCGCCAAGATGCACAGGTAGAATTACTCTAGTTTTTTTAGTAATTGCTTTTTTTACTTCTAGTGGATCAAGGCATAAAGTATTTGGATCAATATCGACAAATTTTGGAATACCACCATTGTATAATATTGCATGTGCGGTAGAGACAAAAGAGATGGAGGGTAAGATTACTTCTTTATTTTTTATATCAAATAATGATAGTGCCAGATGAAGTGCAGAGGTACCACTATTTACAGCAATACAGGATTTTGTGTTAACATATTTTTTGAAATTTTTCTCAAATTTGAGCACATTACCACTACCTGAACCAGATGCCCAAAATTTATTTTTCATAACTTTGGTTAATGCTCTAATTTCTTCCTGGTTTGAAATAATATCAAATAATTTTACTTTTTTCATTTATAATGAAATTATTCATATTTCAATTTTAATAAAACGTTCTATACATTAGAAAATTTGTAAGTATAATTTGTTTGAAATGTATAATTACCACATTCATTTGATACAGTTGAATGAATATTGCAATAACTGGAGGAGCGGGGTTAATAGGAACCGAATTATGTAAAATATTTAATCAAAAACATAACGTTACAGTTTTAGATTTTAAAGAGCCAAAAATATCTGAAATAAATTTTATAAAAATAGATATTGAAAATACTCAAGAAATTATTGATTCAACAAAAGAAATGGATGTAATTATTCATTTAGCTGCCGCTTTAGGAGTTATTGAAACTGAAAAAAATCCAGTCAGAACATTAGATGTCAATTCAATAGGCACAAAAAATGTTTTAGAAGCATGTAGAACAAATAATATTAAAAAAATAATTTTTTCATCATCATCAGAGATTTATGGTGAACCTGAACATATTCCTATAAAAGAAACAGATAGAATTACTCCAATCACTACTTATGGCATAAGTAAACTAATGGCAGAGGAATATATCAAATCATATTCAAAAGCACACGGCATTAACTACACAATATTTCGATTATTCAATGTCTATGGTGAAGAACAAGCAAATAGATGGGTCGTACCAGAATTTGTAAAAAAAATAGTGAATGATGGTGAGGTAACGATACACGGAGATGGAAATCAGATAAGAGCATTTTGTCATGTCTCAGACATTGCAAACGCATTTTCATATGCATTAGAAAAAGGAGATAATCAAATTTTCAACATCGGAAATAATTTAGAGCCAATATCCATAAAAGAATTAGCAAATAGAATTATTTCATTATCTAAATCAAAAAGTCAGATAAAATTCATTTCATTTGATGATTCTTCGCGAAATAGAAAGGAGATCATTAACAGAGCTCCAGATATTTCAAAAGCTATGGAAATTTTAGAGTACAAACCAAAAGTGACATTAGACGATGGCTTAACAAGAGTTATTAAAAAACACAGTAAGTGTTAATGTCAAAATGGAAAATTCACAAATTAAGAAGAAAATTATTTTGCTTGATTCAATTGAATCTGTTGAATCTATTGAAAATGAATTAATGAAATTAAATGATGCAAGAATAATAACATTTGATTATGTTTCACATAAAACCTTGTTAAAAAGTGATATTGAACATGAAATTTCAGACAATTTTCTTGGTGAAAAAGAATATGAGTCTATACAGAATAAATCAATGACTCTAACAAAATGGTACGATGGAGAATTAAGCGAATTATTAGAATATGAAAAAGTGAATCTTGGCAGAATATTTTATGTAGAATTTCACTATTACCTATTACAAATTTTAAAAAAAACTCTCGAGGTCAAGAAGATAGTAAAAGAATTACAAGATGGTGATTTGATTGCTTCGCCAAAATTATTCAATATTGCCAAAGAATTCAATCCCTCTGTAATTTCATTTGATAGTAAAGGAAAGGAGAATGAAGATTTTCTTGATGATTCAATAAAATTTCGTTTAACGAATAATGTGAAATTTGATTTATCTAGAAAATCATATCAGAAATTAAAAGGAACTTCGGAAAAAATTTTTTCGAATATTAGATCAAATCAAATGAAAAATGAAGAAAAATCAGTTCTTTTCGTTGAATTTGATCCTATCAAATATGAGAAATTGTTTAAAATTTCCAAAGAATACTCTTTTAATTTTATTTTATTTAATAGACGAAGACCATCAATATGGAATTTGAAATCATACCAGATTATAAAAAATTCAAATTGTATTATTGCTAATGCAGATGACGTATTAGATGAAAATCTAAATGATATTATTCGAGAACAACAAGAAGAAATAGTAAAGAAGATAGAAAGATTTTGGGACAGAGAAGAATTTTTTGAATCACATTTTATTTTTGGTGATGAATCATTTTGGAAGATAATTAAAAATGATTTTTTGAAACTTTGTACGAGTAGAATGAAAGATGCAATTAATGAAATTAATATTACTAAAAGAATTTTTGAAAAGTTTAAAATTTCATCAATTGTTTGTTGGTCCGAGAACGGATTTAATGAACAAATTACAATAGGTGTTGGTGGAAATATGAAGAAGAAAATTTTTCTTCTGCAGCATGGTTTGTATGCTGATTCAATTGACTCCATATCACAAAATGAGTTTTCAGGAGTTTTACCTAAAAATTCTAGCAATTTTTTGGTCTGGGGAGATGTTACTGAGAAATATGCAAAAGATATTCAATTTCCTGAAACTGAAATAAAAATAATTGGTAGTCCATCATATGATTCAATTATTGATAATGAAGATCATGGGAAGAAACATATTCTAATTGCGACTACTTCTACATCAAATAAAATTGGAGATTTTCTCATAAAAAATAGAGAAAATTATGAAGAGACCATTTTAAAAATTTGTCAAAGTTTAGAAAATATGGGAAAAGAAGTAATCATTAAGATTCATCCTTTTGAAGACGAAGAATATGTAACAGAATTAGTGAAGAAGCTTAATCCAAAGATCAAGGTAATAAAAAAAGGAGATATAATACCATTAATCAAATCTTGTGAAGTTTTCATTTCGCTAGATATGTCAACCACAATACTTGAAGCTCAATTATTAAAAAAACCTGTGATTTCAATTAACACAGGTAAAGTTCCATATAATGATGAATCATCAATTTTTAAATCAAATTCATGTGATAGAGTAAAAATTGAAGAGTTTGAAAAAACTATTACTAAAATTATTCACGATAATGATTATAAATTAGATTTGATTAGAAGAGGAACTGATTTTTTCAATGAATACGTCAGTAATCAAGGAAATGCAAGTAAGAAATTATTTTCATGTTTAGAAAATTCTAACGATTAAATTTCTAATTCATATGTATTTTGGATTTGTTTAAATTTATTTTTTTTAAAAAATTGAATCGAATTTTTGTTGTTTTGATTAACATTAGCAAGATATCTATTTCTAGGATTAAGCTTCATTAACAACTCAAGAGATTTTTGACCTAAACCTTTTCCTTGTACATCTTTTTTTAGAAATAGTCCTATTTCATTCATCTCTGTCAAATATACACTTCCAATTTTTTTGTTTTTCTGCAAAATGATATACCATTTTGTATAAGGATGCGAAAGAACAAATTTTTCATGCTGAGAAAAAGTAGGCATTTTTTTATGTGAAATGCGAGTAATAGGATCACGTTCTTTCAAATGTTGATATAGGAATTTTATATCTGACTTCTCAACTTCTTTAAACTTTATCTCATCATCTGACATAATTTTTTAAAAAAAATCAAGTATTTCAAGATTAGGCATTAAAGAATAAATTAATGAATTCAAATGTATTACCATGCGTGCAACAATTGTAGCTGAAATAGGCTCAAATTGGGAAGGTAGTTTATCAAAAGCAAAGAAGTTAATTCGTCTGAGTAAAAAAGCAGGTGCAGATGCAGTAAAGTTTCAAATTTGGAGAGCCAAAGATCTATACTCATCAAAACATCCTCATTGGAAAGATATTAAAAAATCAGAATTAAGTTTTAAAAAAATAAAAATTTTAAAAAAATATTCAGATGAAATTGGTATAGAGTTTTTTTGTAGTGCATTTTATCCTGAAGCAGTAGACTTTCTAGAATCAATTAATGTAAAAAGATACAAAGTTGCATCTAGAACTTGTATTTTCAAAGATCCATTTTCAAAAGAGACTTTGAGAGAGAAAGCAGATACAAAAAAACCAATTATAATTAGCATGGGAATGGGAGGAAATAAGAAAAAAATTAAAGAGATTTTTTCAGCAAATAAAACAATATTTTGTTATTGTATTTCAGATTATCCTTTAGAGTTTAAAAAAATTAATTGGAATGAAGCAATGAAATTTGAAGGTTTTTCTGATCATACAATAGGAATAACAGCCCCTCTAATTTTTGCTGTAATGAAAAAGGAAAAAAATGCAGAACATATTCTAATTGAAAAACATGTTAAACTTAAAGAATCAACAGGTCCAGATGCCGAAACTTCAATAGATACTGATGAACTAGCTCAATTAGTTAACCACATTAAAATAATTAAAAAATTAAAGATTGGAAAATGAATAATTGAAAATGATACGTCATAGAGTAGAAATATTAAAATATTTTTTAGAGATGCATACTCAAGAAAGAATTAATTGGATGAATACCTATAATGAATGATAAAATTTTATTTTGGCAAACAAGTGATTGGTTCAATTATAATTTAGCGAATTCACTACAAGAACATAATTTTCAATTATATTCAATTATTGATACAGTGAATAAGCCTAAGAGATTTTTTCAAAATCAAAAATTTGTTGGTTATGAAAAGATATGGTTTTTTCATGATGCAATAAAAAAAGATGTAGCTTATGATTTAGAATATTTGGAAAAATTTGAATCAAAATATAACATAAATTTATGGTTACTAGCTGCTAACGAAAGAATTTTTTATAAATTTAATCCATTTTATGAATTTTCTACAGAAGAAGTTTTGTCAATTGTAGAACAAGAATGTAAATTTTTTGAATCTGTTTTGGATGAGGTAAATCCAGATTATCTAATTATTTCTTTGACATGGCAACATCATGGAGAATTATTACGTCAAATATGTAAAGCAAAAGGGATAAAAATTCTAATGATAAACACATCCGAATTAGGAGGAGGTTCAAAAAATTGGACAATATCAGAAGAGTTTGGTGTGAATGATTTTGAAAATAAGGAAGAGAATGATATTGGAGGGGAAATCACCTTTGAAGAATTAAGAGAATATTTACAGAATTGGGAAAATAATGCTAATGTAAAAAAATTCAGTACAGACAAAGCTGATGATGAAAAAATTCAACGTTTAAAAGCAGGATTAAATGTTTTAGGTTCAAAAAACGATAATGCTGAAACACATTTTTCATATTATGGCAGAACACGAAAAAAAATAATTAAAAATGAATTAATGGCTGAAATGAATATTAAAAAGCGTAAATCGTTTATTGATAAAAATTTACATAAAATATACGATAAAAATGAAAAAATAATTTTCTTTCCATTACATCAAGAACAAGAGAGAGCATTGTTGATTAGTGCACCGTTTTTTACAAATCAAATAGAAACAATTGAACATGTTGTGAAATCTATACCTGTAGGATACAAATTATTTGTAAAAGAACATCCCTTGATGAAAATGAGAGGATGGAGAGAAATTTCAGACTATAAAAAAATCATGAGTTTGCCAAATGTTAAGATGATTCATCCAGATGTAAATTCATTAGAATTGATTAAGAATTCTAAATTAATCATATCCATTAATTCGACAGCAGGTTTTGAGGCATTATTTTATAATAAACCTAGCATAAATTTTCAAAAAAGAGGCTACTCTGAAATTTCATCATCATTTGTGGTAAATGAACTGAATAATTTACCAGAATTAATTCGTGATGCATTAAAAACTCAAGTAAATGCACAAGAAGTTTTCAATTATGTTAAGAAAATAACTAAAAATCTCTTTCATTTTGATTATTTACAATTTACTAAATCATATGATGACATTCTACATAAAAATGGAAATTTGGTAGATGTAATTATTCATGATAAGAATATGGAAAAATTTTTAGAAATTCATAAAAAGGAATTTGATGAACTGTCCTTAGAATATATTAAAAAAATTAATCGTCATAAAGAGTCTGATTCTATAAGATGAAAATTAATTACACACAATTGTTACGAATGCTTTTAATGTCATAAACCAGAGGTTTAATCATGGCAATGTCAAAGATGTATACCACAGATGGAAAAGTAAGATGGTTTGCAAATGAAGAAGATGTGAATACAAAATTAATTTCAATGTTGGGCGAAAAATTTGAAACTTATAGAAAGAAATGGGATCAAGTAAATTTATTTGAATTAGAGACAGAATTTCCGCTTTTTTTACAAGTAGAAACAAATCAAATTTGTAATTTAACATGTCCAGCATGTCCAATAGGTGCTCCAGATGCTCATGAAAAATACATCAGCCAGGACAAAATGCCATGGAGTATGTATGAAAAAATTATTCTTGAAGGAGAAAAATATAATTGTCCGTCACTTGAACCACAAGGAACAAATGAACCGCTGTTGGATCAAAACTTAGAAAATTATATCAAATTTGCATCGGATCATGGTTTTCTTGATATTATGATGAATTCTAATGCCACAGTTTTAACAGAGTATAGATCTAGATCAATGTTAAAAGCTGGTCTAACTAGACTAAGATTTAGTTTAGATGCAGCCTCGAAAGAAACTTATGAAAAAGTTAGAGTTGGTGGAAACTATGAAACAACAATAAAAAATATTGAAAATTTTCTAAAAATTAGAAAAGATGAGAATTTCCAATTGCCAGTAGTAGGTGTTAATTTTTGTAAAACAAGTCATAATGAACATGAAGAAGAAAAATTTATTGAAACATGGATTGACAAAGTAGATTTCATAGTCATACAAGAATTTCAGCCCCCAGAATTAGAAAATTCTTATGCGGAATTTTTACCTTCTAATTCCAAATATCGTGAAAAAATAGTTTCAGAATTTCATTGTCAACAACCCTGGCAAAGAGTAGTAGTAACCAATAAAGGAGAAATATGTCCATGTTGTGCATTTTTTAGAACTGAGTTAAGTTTAGGAAATATCAATGATAGATCAATTTATGATATTTGGAATGGTCAAGAAGCAAAAAAACTTAGACAAATTCACAAAGATGGAAATTTTCAAGAAAATGAATGGTGTAAGAGATGTGTTAATGGAATATGTGGAATTTTTGACAAAGATGATCCATTACTGCAAATTAACAAGAATACAAAATAATTTTAAGATTTTATTTTTTCTATTTTTCACTAATTTTCCATTGTTTTAATTCTATTTCTTCATATCTTTGATGAGTAAATTGTATCATTCTTCTAGTATCATGTTTTTACATGAAATGTTTGAGAGCATTTAATTAAGCTACAATGATCAATCAATAAAAAGTAATTTAATATAGCATTTTTAAAAAAAAATATGAAAATTTTAGGAATTACCTGGGGAAGAACTTCAGGAATATCAATTTTTTCAGAAGATAGAATAATTTTTGCCGCTAGTGAAGAACGTTATACCAGAAGAAAATCTGAGCAATCGTATCCAATTAATGCAATTGATAATGGATTAAAATATTGTAAAATAAAACCGGAAGAATTAGATTTTGTAATCATAGCTAGTCATAAGATTCCTTTAACTGCAATTATGTTACAATATTTCACAAATTTTTCGGTTAAGGATCATCTAACTGCAAATGAGAAGTATTGGCATGCACGATTAGTAGATAAAAAAGAATTAAAATTAAGTGATCTGTTTAAAGAGAAGATAGATTTAACAAAGTATCCTTTCAATACCGAATTTTTTAAAGAATTAGATCTTTCACAAGTTGAACACGTATCTACAGATAGTTCAGATTCAACAGAACAAGTTTCAACTTTTTTTAAAAAGACGATATCAAATCATTTAGAAATAGATTTAGAGAAAATTATCCATGTAGAACATGATTCATGTCATGCGGCATATGCATTGTATGGAAGTCCAATACGAGAAGATGGAACTCTGGTTTTTACTGCAGATGCATTTGGAGATGATCTTAGTGGAACAATTTCAAGATACAATAAGAAAGAGAATAGAATAGAGAGATTGAAAGCATATTCTCATAAAGATTTTCAATTAGCTAGGATTTACAGATTAACAACATTATTCTTAAGAATGAGTCCTAACGAACATGAATACAAAGTAATGGGACTAGCTCCGTATTATAATGGTCCAGTTATAAAAGAAGTTGAAGAAGTTTTTGATAATTTACAAAAAATTGACGGATTAGAATTCAAATTTGATAATAATGTTTCAAATATTTCAAATTATCTCGAAGAGAATCTTTCTCATTTTAGATTTGATCATGTTGCAGCAGGATTACAATCCTTTACTGAAAAAATTCTTTTAGAATGGTTTTCAAATGCACTATCAGAATATGATTCATCCAATGTGGTGTTTTCAGGAGGAGTTTCAATGAATGTTAAAGCAAACATGAGAATTGGACAAATTCCAAATATCAAGAATTTCTTTATTTGTGGAGCAGGTACAGATGAAACATTGTCAATAGGTGCATGTTATCAATTTGCATCTGAAAATAAAATTAATTCAAAAAATCTAGATAGTTTGTACCTAGGAGATGAAGCTCATTATGAAGATGCACAATTGAAAGGATTATTTTCTAATTCAAAAATTAGTGATTTTAAAAATACAGAGCAATTACTTGAGAAAATACTTGAAAATAAGATAATTGCCACGTGTAGAGGTAGATTGGAAATGGGACAAAGGTCATTAGGAAATAGAAGTATTTTAGCAGATCCTAGAAGTCGTTTGAATGTTGAAAAGATTAACAGGATGATTAAAAATCGAGATTTTTGGATGCCTTTTGCGCCAATAATTTTAGATGAATTTCATGATGAACTTCTTGAAAATCCAAAAAAATTCTATTCACCATTCATGACAATGGCATTTGAGACAAAAGATGGCAAAAAGAAAATTCCTGCAGCTGTCCATCAATATGATGGAACCGCAAGACCGCAATTTTTGAAGAGAGATGTTAATCCAGAATTATGGGATTTGATCAAGGGGTTTTATGATGAAACAGGAATTCCTGCACTGTTGAATACGTCGTTTAATCTACATGGCGAACCAATTGTTAGAACTATAGAAGATGCTGAACATGTTTTTTCAAATTCTGGTTTAGAAGTTTTATGGACTGATCGACATATAATTGAAAAATAATTAGTTTTAACTATTCATATCCTTGGTTTTTATCTTCTTTGAATGATTTTTCCCATCCTTGATTTGGTTGAATCATCTTATTAATTTTAAAAATTTCAGGATTTTCCTCAAGCCATTGAATTACTTCATCAAGATTAAAATTTTTATTTTTTTGATAGAAGTTTTCAAATATCTTTGCTAGAAAGTTATAATCTTCGGTATAATCAAGATTAAATCTATATTTTGACGAATCATTTTTGTAATCAACTCGATGAATTTTGAATTTTTGAGGTTGCATCCACATGTAAAATGTAACATGTTCACGTTCAGAAGGTTTTTTGGCATTTTCGTGTGCTTCAGCCAATAATTCTGAAGAAAAGACTTCCACACCTAGACCGTCAGGGAATGTCCTTGGGGACGGTGAGAGATTTCCTACAAAGTCATAATCACTCGACAAATATTCTTCAACAACATCATCAATTATTTTTCCATCTAGTAACGGCGAATCACTACATAATCTTACAACTACATCCGCATCAAATTGCTTACTTGCTTTATAATATCTGTCTAATACATCATCCTCAGAACCACGAAAATAATCAATTTTCAATTGCTTGGCTAAGGAAACAATTACATCATCATTTTCTTTTGTTGTAGTTGCAATCACAATTTTATCTAATTTTTTTGATTTTGATACTCGTTCAATCATGTGTTCAAGCATTGTTTTACCTTCAATTTTCATCATAATTTTTCCAGGTAATCTACTAGAACCAGTACGTGCTTGTATTATTCCAACATTCATGAATTTCTCTATAGAAAGAAGTAAATAATTTTTATTTATAATCGACACTGACAAGTTAAGAGTTAATTTTAATATAGAATGGATTTTGTTCAAGTATGGAAAAAATTCAACTTTCTGAGAAAAGATTCATTGGAAGAAACGAATTGCCCTTTATCATAGCAGAAATTGGGAATAATCATAATGGAGATTTAGAATTAGCTAAAGAAATGATGAAGATTTGTAAGAAAATAAACGTGGATGCAGTAAAATTTCAAGTTAAAGATATTGAAACAGCATTTTCTAAAGAATTATTAGATAAACCATACACAGGGCCTAATTCATTTGGAAAGACATACAGAGAACATAAAGAAGCTTTGGAGTTTTCTAGAGATGAATTAAAAATAATTTATGATTATGCAAAAGAATTAGAGATTATTTGCTTTGCAACACCATTTGATGTAAAATCAGTTAATTTACTTGAAGAATTAGATAATCCAATTTATAAAATTTCTTCATTTCATGTAACAGATTTAGAATTAATTGATAGCATTGCAAAAACATCAAAGCCAATCATATTATCTACAGGTATGTCTTCAATTGATGAGATTGATGCTGCTGTAAAGAAAATTCGAGAGCATCATGATAAATTTATTGTTTTACAATGTACTTCATGTTATCCAACCGAAGATGAAGACGTAAATCTAAGAGTAATTCCAACTTTGGAAAAAAGATATCAATGTCCAGTGGGATTTTCAAGTCATGAAAGAGGAGTAGCAATTACATCTGCAAGTGTTGCAATGGGTGCTACAGCCATTGAAAGACATTTTACATTAGATAGAACAATGAAAGGACCAGATCATGCATCATCAATTGAAGAATCAGGAATGGAGTTAGTAGTAAAAAGAACAAAAAGATTATTTGTCGCTTTAGGTTCAGACGAGAAGAAAGTTTTAGATTCAGAGTTAGGCAATAGACAAAAATTTAGAGGTTATTAATTAATAAAATTTTAAGATTAGATCAGAAACTTCTCTAAATACTCCATGTCCACCCTTCGCAGTACAAACATAGTCTGATATATTTTTGATTTTTTTTATTCCATCATTAGGCGTACATGAAAATCCTACTTTACGCATTATTTCAAAATCATTTACATCGTCACCAATATATGCAATATTCTCTAAATTTAGAGAATAGTTTTTGCAGATTTCAGGAAGGAGCGATTCTTTTTTTAAAATTCCAACATAAGTTTTTAAAACTTTAATTTTTTTTCCTCGTTTTTTAACAATAGTTGAATTTTCACGAGTAATTATGATAGAACCAATTTGTTGTTTTGATAAAAGTTCTACACCCATACCATCACGTGTGTTAAATTTTTTCATAATTTCACCTTCTTCAGAGTAATACATTCCACCATCTGTTAAAACTCCATCAACATCTGTTAATACCATTTTAATTTTTTTACATTTTTGTGCCAATTGTTTTTCCGATTTCATATTAATTCAACTAAAGATCACTCATATTTAATTACAAATTGAATTATTTTTACAATTCAATATTGAATTCTCGAAGTTTGAGTATAGAATAATTGTGCCTAATAGATTGGAATTTGTGAAATTTGTATTAGTAAGAACAGTATTGACTAGCGATGCTTCTGATAGATTGATTCCAGATAGATTTGTTCCAGATAAATTGGAATTATGCAAAAAAGATTTTTGTAAATTAACCCCTTTAAAATCCATATTTCTAAAATCATTATTTCCTAAATTCGATGCTAAGAAATCGGTAAAAGTAATGTCTGTATTTTCAATTGTTACTCCTTGTAAACTAGAATATTGTATTATAGAATTTGAGATATCAGAATCTGAAAGATTTGCTCCATTAAGATTGCAGTGACTTAAGTTAGAATTTTTTAAAATTACATTTGATAAATTAGTATTGGAAAGATTAGTTTTATAGAATTGTATATTTTTCAGATTTGCTCCGGATAGATTTGTTCCGGATAGATTTGTTCCGGATAGATTTGTTCCGGATAGATCCATGTTTGATAGATCCATGTTTGATAGATCCATGTTTGATAGATCCATGTTAGGAAGAATATCAGCAGGAAGTTTTTGTGGTAAAATATTATTAGAAGATTTTATCTCTTCACTTAAGTCAGTGCAATAAAATTTGTTACATGAAACATCTATTTCCAATTCTACTTGTTTATCCAATATTGCTCCTGAGAGATTTGCTCCTGAGAGATTTGCTCCTGAGAGATTTGCTCCTGAGAGATTTGCTCCGGATAGATTTGCTCCCACAAAATAACTTTGGGACAAATTCAGATTACTTAAATTTGAATTAGAAAGATCTGCATGTGAGAAATTGCCACTGATAAATTTACTTTTTGAAAAATCAGAATTGGAAAGATCTGCAAAAAAGAATTTTGTATTATTTATTTCAGCATTATTGAAATTTGCATGGGATAAGGTAGCATTTTCCATTAATGTTTTATACAAAATACTATTAGAAAAATTTCTTAACGATACGGTTTCATGATTTTCATATTCATAAAAATAAGCAAATGATAAATCTGCACCTTCAAAATTTGCATTTTTAAGATTTGCTCGATAGAATGATGAATGTTGTAAATTAGCATTTTCAAAATTTGCATCATTTAAGTCAGAATGTTCAAAATTTGCTCCATTAAGTAATGAATTACTAAAATCTACTGAATTAAAATTTCCAAATTTTAATTTTGAATCAATTAGATTTACATTTTTAAAATTTGCATGTGAAAAATTTGCATTTTCAAAATTTGGTCCATCATAGAGATGATCATCCCTATCATAATCTATTCCAAAGAATGAATAGAATAATTCAATGTAACTGTCTATAATTCCTAGTTGATCATGTTGACGGAATAAATGCGCATCATTTGGGATACCAGGTTCAATTGGTTCAGCATATTTTGATGTATGATATCTATATTCACCAACAAAAGGTCTATCAGATTCTTGATAATCAAATGAAGTTGATTTAGAAAAATTAGTATCACTCAAATTACAAAATGCCCAATTAACATTTTTTTTAGGAATTGTTTCATCAGGAATATTATCACCATTTTTATCAATTAGAGAATTACAGAATTGGGTGGATTTGGTGCTAGAAACACTTTCTATATTTGGTAAAGTGACAACAACGACAGATACTGAACAGATAATAAATAATACAAAGAGTAAAGTTGTTTTTTTAAAAAAATTTTTAAAATTATTTTTAGACATTTTAAAAATTATATTCTAGTCTTTCCCTTCTCGAACTACAGAAACTAAAGAGAATAGTAATGTGGCAGTAATCAATAAAACTATTCCAATAAGTACAGTGGTAGCTCCAACAATTGTAAGATTAGTACTTAATCTACCAATATCAACATAATATTGAATTGCCATATATGAAAAAGTAAGACCAATTAATAGAAAAATTACTGATGGGATTCCATAAAAGACTAAGGGGCGTTCTATCGATGTATATTTGATTGTACTGATTATTACAGATGTTCCATGTGAAACAGGATTATGTGTTGATGTTTTTCCATGATAAGTAATTTTTATTGGAACTTCTGAAATTTTGAAATTTTTACTAGCCGCTTTG
>MDSW01101891.1_pt1 | contig 16766 bp, 24 predicted proteins | sample 811171 | NCBI WGS metagenome assembly MDSW01 (sample SAMN05326641, study PRJNA326480) | marine metagenome | isolation source: seawater | place: Atlantic Ocean: North West | collected 2012
ATTAAATGAAGATAAAATAAATGAAGATAAAATAAATGAAGATAAAATAAATGAAGATAAAATAAATGGATATAAAATGTATGAAATACTAAATTATGATAGTAAATCAACAACTATAAAATTAAAAATTGTGTGTTAAGATCATTTATAATAATGTAAAGACCAGGAATATGTATCTGATAAATTTTTAATTATATGTTCTCCAATACTGTTATTAATATGCGATGATTGATTTTCTTTTAATATTTTTGAATTAACCATATAGTAACCGTTATCATTTAATTTATTGTAAACATTTTCTTGTAATTTACCTGATAATACTAAAAAATTACATTCTATATTCTGATGATAATGTATTTTAGAACTCGCATTTGGATACCATCTTATTAAATATAAATTCGTAAAGGGTATTTTAAATTTTTGATAAGAATTATCAATCATATGTTTAAACATTTTCATTATATTATATAAATTTGAAATTATTTAAATAATATTATTCAAATATATATAATAATGGGAGAATTATTTGTAAATAATTTATCAAAAATAATACATACTTCCCATAATAGTTTAGGTGGCTCCTGTTGTGCCAAGGGATGTCATATTATGATGGAAGATCAATCACATAAAAAAGTTGAAGATGTTCGTAAAGGTGATAAGGTTATTACATTTACGAAAGATCATGAAATTTCTGTTGGAGAAATTGAATGTGTTGTAAAGACTCATTGTGATTATAATATTGAACGTATGGTTACCTTAGGGAAACTAAAAATTACCCCCTATCATCCAATCCTAATCCAGGGAACAAAAAAATGGATATTCCCCCATGATATAGAAGAATCTTCCCTTACATTTTGCTCAACTATATATACATTCATTCTTAAGAATCGAGAATCGGTAATTATCGAAGGATATATCTTTTCAACACTTGGACATGGAATGGAGGGAAACGTTATTCAACATGATTTCTTTGGAACTGAAAAAGTTATTAATGATCTAAAAAAATGGAGTACATATGATAAAGGATATGTTTTCCTAATGAAAGATATGATTGTAAGAGATAGAAAAACAAAACATGTTACTAATATTATGAAACGAATTGATTATGGAAATTATGTAATAAATAAACACATGGCTAATATATAAGTATTTAAGTATAATAATATAACTATGATTAATATAATGTTAAAGAGTATCCTTATCTTATTATTTAATCTTTTTTTTATAGATTCATGTACTATCCCAGATATACCCTGTGACAATGAATTTGTATGTCCTAGGCTGAAAGAAGTAACTCATTGTTCTGATGGTGGATTATTAGGATTTACAACATATGAATTATCACTCGTTGTCAGACATAAGGAAGTTGAAAATATATATGCATTATTTGGTGATAAAAATAATGAAATGTATTTCCCACCTGCATATCATATTCAGGAACCATTTGGCGCTGATATTGGAGGAACAAGTAATAAATTTCAAAAATTTAAGGATTCAAAATATGATTCATGGCTAACATTGGGGATTACTGATGGAGATCCATCTAATATGTTATCATCTATTGGTATTGATTTTTATAATTGGAAAAATAATAAACCATTAGTAACAAACAATGGAGCTATTTTTTTAATAAATCCTAATGAGAAGATAAATAAACAGAATTATATAATTGGACAGTTAACTATTTTAAACAGTCAAACTGATTCTGTTGTAATAAATGTTCAGGGAAGAAGGAATAATAAAAAGATTGAAAGATGGAGTCAATATAATATCACATATCCATTAAATCCAACATTACTAAATAGTAATAATATAAATAGTGTCCCATTTGAATGTAATGATTGGTTTGATGGATGTATTAATTGTAAAATGTCTTATGGGATCCCTATTTTATGCGAAGAACATAATTTTATGAAAGATAATCCATTATGTTTAGGTAAGAAAACAAAATGTATAGCCTATAATGATGTAAGATGTAATGATAATTATTATTATCAACCATGTAATGATGATACATATTGTAAAGTAGGATATAAATGTGTTAAAAAAAATGGATGTATCGTATCTTATAATTCATGTTCAGGTTATAAGACAAAAAATTGTGGCCCTTATGAAGGTGAATGTTTATATCATTCTGGACATTAAAAATATTAATAATATTATATGAATGAAACATGTTCAATTTGTTTACAACCTATATCTCCTGAGTTGAAATGTCAGACAAACTGTAATCATGAATTTTGTAAGGGGTGTTTAGATTTATGGTTTGATTCAAAGAAAGTAACATGTCCTTTATGTCGTGAATATATTCAATATTTCAAGCATAATGATAATATAAATAGAGTCGTATGTATTGAAAAGAAGGAACCATTAATGCTACAACCATTACCAATAAATCCAATTGTAACCGTTTATCGTAGAACATATCTTTGTCTTTTAATTACATCATGTGTATCATCGACATTATTAATATTTAGTAGTTATCTTTTAATATCATGTGATAAATTTTCTTATTAATTAAATTTGAAAATTACATTTTTGAATATTTTAATAAAATAATTAAAGATGGAAAAATATATTACAGATCCTAAACATGTTAAGGAAATTATTGAAAAATATGGTGTCGCTATTATCCCAGATGTCCTAAATGAAAAAGAACTAATTAATATGAGAATTGGGATGTGGGATTATCTTGAACATATATCTCAAAAGTTTGAAACACCCATTAATCGCGATAAAGAGGAAACATGGAAAGAATTTCTTAAATTATATCCTAAACATGCTATGTTATTACAGAATTGTCAAATAGGTCATGCCCAATTCATATGGGATATAAGACAAAATTCTAAGATTGTTGATATCTTTTCAGAGATATGGGAGTGTCCTAAAGGGGATCTCCTTACGAGTTTTGATGGGGCTTCTTTCCATTTCCCACCAGAATTAAGTAATCGCGGATGGTTTCGTAAACTATGGTATCATACAGATCAAAGTTATTTACGACCTAATTTTGAATGTATTCAGTCATGGGTAACTGGTTATGATGTAAATGAAGGAGATGCAACTTTATCATTTATGGAAGGAAGTAATAAATATCATAAAGAATTTCAGGAAACATTTAATATTCAAGATAAAACTGATTGGTTTCGTATTGAAGAAGAAGAACAAATGGAATTTTATAGATCTAAGGGATGTAAAGATATGAAGATTACATGTCCTGCTGGTTCGATGGTTTTATGGGATAGTCGGACAATTCACTGTGGAACTGAACCCTATAAAACAGAAAGAAAAAAAATAAATATTCGTGAAGTTGTTTATATATGTATGACACCTCGTTCTCTATCAAATGACCGCATATTAGATAAAAGAAAAAAAGCATTTGAAGAAATGAGAATGACTAATCACTGGCCTCATAAACCTAAGTTATTTCCAGAAGGTATAAGGACATATGGGGGGCCATTACCTGAAATCGTAAGTATAGACAAACCTGTTTTAAATGAATTAGGGAAAAAACTGGTTGGTTATTAAATATCTAATAATTTTGAATCAATAATACTAATTTTTTCATTATTTTTTTCATTATTTCTTTCTTTTAATAAATAATATTTATAGATTTGTTTTGAAATATCTGAATCTTGTAAATATTCAGTAAAGGCATTTACAAGATTTTCATTTATAAGATTTTTATTTAAACGTGTATTAAGTAATTTTGAAAACTCAAGTTTTCTCTTACAACTTTGTAATTCTAAGTTATTTTTTAATTCATGATTTATTCTTAGATATACTATTGGATTATCATATGGTTTTATATAATCATAAATAAGATTAAATGATTTCATAATTTTTCCACAATATATTAGATTTTGATAGATAGGATCAATATTTAATTCATGATATATTTTTTTTTTAAGTTCTGTAATAGGTAAAAATTTTTCACAATCGTAAACATTTGACTTAATTGTCTTCCCTGGATATCCAATTGTTTTAATGTAAATTATCATTCTGATAACTTATTTTATAATATCTTTAATATTTGTATCAAATTTTATATGTTTATAATATATATATATTCATGATGAATACATTATTATTATTAATTATAATAGGAGTTATCATATTTTCTGTATATAACAAAAAGATAGTATGTAGAAATAATGTATTATTTATGATATTATTTATAGTTTTATCTTATTGTGTTATAATTAAAGGAAATATATTAGAAACATTTAAAGATCAAGAAGAATGTAATAGAAATTGTGAAAATAAGAATATATATGATAAATATTGTCCAGATAAATTAACAATTACAGAAAAAGAATTAAAATTAACATTTAATACAATTAATACAAAAGAAGATGGAACAACAAGTAAAAGATGTTTAATTAAAAATGATATTCTTCATAATAAAATAAGTGATTTTGAAACTAAAGACTGGTCGAATAATAAATCATCAGGTAGAAAAATTAAATCATCTTCTTCTGGTCCTGTTGGATGGGGATGGAATCTTAATAATCCGGATGGTTTTCAAGAAATAAACGAATGTAAATCTATTTGTAAAAATTCTATAAATAAACCTTTTAAATTAGATTTATTAAGTAAACCATCTTCATCTGATAAAAATCATTTTGTAGAAAATGGATATTATTATTTCGGATCTGAACCAACTGATAAAGCATTAAATTATTGTAAAATAAAATGGACTAGTGACACAGATAATGATATAATGAATAATAAAAGATTAAGCAAAAATGAAAAAAAACAACGATTAATATTATTTATAGAATGTATTTTATCACAGTGTCCTCGTCCAAATAGGAATGAAACTAAAAAATTAAATGAATGGGTAAAATTATATGGAGAAGAAGAAGAAAAAAGAAAAGGTAATATTAAAGATTATGCAAAATGGATTGATGAAATGAAAAAAAAAATGTCAAATAATCAGTGTTATAAACCTTCTGAAAATATAGAGTGGTGTGGTCCTGGTTCAAGTCCTTCAAATCCAAATGATAATTATAAAGGGTTAACAGATGTATTAACATGTCAAAAAAATTCAAAGAAATGGTTAAACAACAGCGGTGATATTTGTTTACAGTCATTTATGGAAGGTAAAAGGTGTTCTGAATATCCAGATAACGCAAAAAATCATTGGAAAAATAAAAAAATAACCGATTCAAATGAATTAAGACTTTTATTTAATAAAATGGAACAAAATATAATATCTAAAATTCAGAATACACCTTCCAAACCACCATCAACAAAACCACCATCAAAAAAACCACCATCAACTGATAAAAAAGATAATAAACCATCCCTTTCATTGGGTTCATCAATGGCTGATAATTTATTAAGTGATTTCTTTGGTATTTTTAAAGATAATAAAATACATGATAAAGATACATTTAACAAAGAAATAAATAAATTAAGAAATAAAAATAAAAACAAAATAGATAACACAGATTTATGGAATTGGTATAATAAACATTAATTTTTAATTTAATTAATTTTATTAAAAAAAAAAATATTATACATACTATAAAAATGTCAAGTGTTGTAACTAAAATCCCAACAAAATTAACTTCTGAATTTACCAGATTATTTGCCAAACAAAAGCACAATCTTGAATTAGTTCTTGTAACTTTAATTCTTTTAGACTTGATGCCAAAGAAATTATTAGGTCCTGCTCATCCACTATTCAATCGTGTTGTGGATCCTGTTGTTACACCTATCAAGAATTTAGTTCAAACTCCCCTATTTGTTGGTTTATTATTTGTTGTAGCCGTATACAGTTATTATTATCTTCATGATATGAATATGTTCTTTATATTGCTATTAACTCTAATTGCTAATAAGGAAGCGGAAGCGGAAGGGTATGAAGGTTATTAAGATCATTTTTAGACCATTAAAATAATTTTTTAGTCTTACCTGTATAAAGTAATGCGCCTAATGATATACTTAATACTATTATTTTTGAAGTTTCATTAATTGTAAACCAATTCATTAATGTATGAAATATTAATATAAATAAACCACCTAATGAAATACCATTTGAAATACTTTCTTCTTTAATATAGTTTCCACAAACAATGCTTAAAACACCTATTAGTGTTAATATATAATATCTTTTTTTTACTAGTTCATCGTTTTCATTTGATGAATAATTATTAATTTGTTTATTTTGATAATATTCAACATTATCTTCATAACCAATCATTTTATCAACTAACATTGTAACAAGTATCGAATAAACAATAGAAATCCCAATAGATAGTAATGTTTTTTGCATTTTATATATAAAATATATATAATTTTTATAATTTTTTTTATTTAAAGAATTTATAAATAAAAATATAAAATGTTAGGAGATAATTATTTAGAAAATAATGATTCATTTAATATTGAACCATTTATTGTCAACAAAAAACACAATAAAGTTAAAAAATGTTTAGTATTTGGTATTTTAGTATTATCAAATATGGTTTCATTTTCATTAGGATTTTTATTAAATAATATTATTACAAAAAAAGAAAATGAAATAATAAATGATTTTAGTGGTAGTAATTAAATAATTAAATTTGAAAAATATATATTATTTTTTTCCATAAAATAATGAATATATTCTTTTTAGATTTTGAAACCACCGGATTTAATCCGTATTATAATGACCCAATTGAAGTTGCTATTAAAAAATTTACATATAATGAAATATATAATGAATTTATTATTCCTAAAGAAATAAATTTTAATTATAAGTATGTTCCAGCAAAAATAACTGATTTAACAGGAATAACTGATAATATGATTATTGAAAATGGAAAAAATAAATATGCCGTTATTTACAATGTAATGAAATTTATTGAAAGATATTCATCTGATGATGATAAACCCATTTATATTGTATCACATAATGGAACCACATTTGACTTTTTAATTCTAAAAAGATTAATAAAAACATATAATGATAAACATACAGGAAATCAATTATCCAATGATACCATCAACCGTTTACAATATATTGATAGTGTATTATTAGCTCGTATGTATTTAAAAGAAGAATCTGTAAAACAATGTTTATTATGTAAAAAATATAATATCAAGAATTTTGCGGAACATCGTGCGATTGGTGATATTCAAGCATTAGAACAGATATATGTAAGGTTATGTGAACAATTTTCACATACAAAAGGATATAATTATAATTATTATATCGATCATCCTGAAGAAGTTATTAAAGAATGTATGTTTTTATAAAATATTTAAGAATTATAGATATTTAGAATATAAAATGAAATTTTTATATTTAATAAGACACGGATTATCAGAACATAATGTTTTATTTAAGAATTTTGGTAAGTCTATTTTTTATGATAAACGTTATTATGATACTAAGTTAGTTGGATTAGGAAAAGAAGAATCATTAAATTTAGGTAAAACATGGAAATATAAAGATAAAATTGATATTGTTTTTTGTTCCTCATTATCGAGAACAATTGAAACTGCCCTAAATATTTTTAAAGATACAAATGTAAAAATATATGCACTAGATTTAATTAAAGAATTTCCTCAAGGATTACATACATGTAATAAAAGATCTGATTTATCATTATTAAAAGGAAAATATCCAGATATAGATTATTCATTTATAACTCAAGAAAAAGATATAATGTGGGATGAAAAAAATGAAGAAAATATTCAATCATTAAATAAACGTATTGAAGAATTTAAAGAATTTTTAAAAAAATGTAATGAAACAAATATTGCTATTGTAGGCCATAATTCATTTATTGCACAAATGATATTTAATAAAATACCATTGATTGAAAATGGTGATAAAGAGCTAAAACATTGTTTCCCATATGAATATAAGTTATGATTTTTCTTCAATATAAGTACCATAAAACTTATCACATAACATAATACCACTACCAAAATTACATGTTAATTTCTTATGATGTAAATCATGTTCATTTGACAACTGTTTATAACCACTATGAGTTATTAAAATATTAAATGTTGCCATAAGATTCCATATTTGATATTCTAAGTAATTAGGTTTTACAATAAATGCTGGTACAAAAAATGATAATAATGATGAAAATATAAATTCAAAATAATCACTATATAATGCTCCAACAGCAACAACCTGGATTTTTTGCTCATGATGTTTTTTATGATACTTATATAAACTCGAATAATGTAATAATAAATGTGAATGATAAAAATAAATATCTTGGAGAAATGCCATTATTATTAATTTACATAGACTATGGAGATAACTATTATTATATTCATATATAAGTATATTATATTTATCCAATAATAATGCTAAAGGTAGTGAAACATATAATTGTTTACTAATAACTGATAGTGAAATATTTTTATATTTTTTCCAATTTATTTTTTCATTTGATATTTTATATTCATTATATAAATTATATTTATCTACAAAATAATCTGAAATAAAAAATAATCCACTAACAAACCAATATGTTGAAACATGTAATAAAAATATTGACATATGATAATTCATAGAATAATAATACTTAATATTAAAATTTTTAAATAATATATTTATTATATTGATAAGTATATTATTTAAAATTTATAATTCTCTTAATGAATTCTAAGATAAATCAAATAAAAAATGTTTGTATTTAATTTTATTTATTTATTCATTTTTCTTTTATATATAAATCAGGATTAAAACATGGAAAAAGATGGGTTTATTATAAATAATATTTTACATATTATATGATATATATTTATAATCTATGGAGATTATATGTATTAATTCAATCATTACATGGTGCTTATGTGACATATACATTCTTAAAATTTATAGTTAGACATACATATTATGGTGGAGCATGGATATTATCATTTTTTTACAACCCATATAATGTAAAGCAAATTGAAGATAAGAAATATAATATAAAAGAAGAAAATAATTATTTAATTATTGAATAAATTTTTTAAAAAACAAATTGGGACATTATTTTTTTCACATAATTTTTCCAAATCACTCCATTTTGTAGGATAAAAATCCTTAAAATAAACTGTATATAGAGATTTATTATTTTTATGTATGTATATAAAATAAGGTATAGAAATAACTAAAAAAGATAATAATGCCCCTTTTTTTTCTCTATAGTTAATATAAATTAATATATAAAGAGGTATCACATGTAATAATATTTTATAAAGTAAGAATGAAAATTGATGATAATTTTTTCTATAAAAAATATGACATGCTTCAATTACTAAATATCCAAAACAAAATGCTAACGCTATATAATATGGATTTATTAATTCTGTGATTATATTAAATTGAAAATAATACGCGAGTAACCATATATATAATACAAAACCATACCAATGGCTTAAATATTTTGAAAAAATCATATTATTATTATTTATAAAAAAATATAATTAATCATTATTTTTTATTATAATTTCTGTTTGTTTTGGCTGTGATGCTAATACTGGTGAACTATTTAAGTTAAAAGGTGGTGGTGCACTCGCAGAAGAAGATGAATCTATTTGTGGTGAAAATGGATAGGTTGTTGAAATAACCCTTGGATTATTATAATTTAAATCTTTTTGTCTACATTTATGATAAACTCCAATACCTGTAAATATTCCTGAAAAAAAAGAAATAATATTAAATAACACAATACCTAAAATATCAATCATATTTATATAATTAATGTTTATATAAATTTGAAATATTAATTAAATAATTTTCAAAAATTTAATAATGGAACAGAAATCATTACTTCCTCAAACAATTATTCAAGCAGAACAAATACCCATTGTAATATTATCAGAAGAATTAGATATAATTATAAGAAAAAAATTTATTACAAAAGTGTATACAATCGTGTGGTTTCAATTATTATTTACAAGTATATTTATAGGTTTATGTAATCAAGTGAAACCAATAACAGAATTTATTACAAGTAAAAATGGCTTATTTTTGAATTATGTATGTATAATATCATTAATAACATTAACAATCATGTTTATGTGTATCCCAGATATTTTAAAAAATAAAAAATATGGAATTCAATGGATGTTTTTAACTATATATACAATTCTTTTAATTTACATGGTTGGGATTGTAGGTGCTTTATATAGTTCTCAATCACTATTATTGGCTGGTATATCTACATTAATAATCTTTTCTGGATTAACATTATATGCGTGGCAAACCAAATATGATTATACAACATTGGGTAATTATTTGATTGTAGTGTTATTTGGATTTATTTTAACAGGTTTTATGATGGCTTATTTTAAAAATAATTATATAAATACCTTGTATTCTATTGGTGGAGTATTATTATTTTCATTCTATATTATTTATGATACACAATTAATTGTTGGTGGAAAACATCGTAAAATAATGTTTACAATAGATGATTATATATTAGCAGCAATTAATTTATATTTAGATATTTTGAATATGTTTATGTTCATAGTAGATATACTAAATGGTGATTATAATTAATTATCATTATCATTATATTTTAAATTATATTTAATTTTATATTTTTCTTTTTTTTTATGATAATCATCATTTATAATTGATTTATATGTTTTAAAAATAAAGAAAAACCACCTTTCATAAATTAATGTTTTATAAATAATATTCCTACATCCAAGTAAAAGTTGAAAATACATTATAAGAAAATATATAATAGGAGTTCTTAAAAATAATGATAATTTACATTGTTTATATTTAATATAATTTCTTAAAAATCCGAGAGTTGGTGTAATTATGAATAATATTAACATGCTTAAATATTATTTAAACAATTAATCTTAAATAATAGTAATAATGTCATATAATAGAGGAAAAGAAATGAATTTACAAATAAATAATAAAATCGCATGGCAACTTTCAAAAAAATATTCTGAAAATTTAATAAATAATCTAGATCATAAAAATTTAGTAGATGTATCAGAAAATATATTTGGACAATACATCTCAGAATTAAATGGTAAAAATATCCCTTATACTAAAAATAAAAAATATATTACAGTATGGAGGACAATGTTACATACTGTCAAAAAAAATCCTAAAATAAATATTCGTAGAGGTTCTATTAAATTATTACATCAAACAAATACCCAACGATCTAATTAATCTATGACTTTTTTTTGTATATTCCTTTTTCATATATATATAATATAATATATTTATATAATATATTATGAAAATTACAAATGGTAATATTCCAAATACAAATATGAAATATATAACAGTAAATACTAGTTGCGGTAATAAAATATATGCAGCTATACGAATAAATGTAGGTTCCAGGGATGAAACAAAAGAATATAGTGGATTGGCACATTGTTTAGAACATATGTTTTTTCAAGGGACAAGTAACTATCCTACATCAAAAGATTTAGAAGTTGAATTATATAAATGTGATGGTTATTTCAATGCTTATACATCCAAGGATTCAACTGTATTTTATATAGTATCGACTAAAAAATGTATTGAAAAAGGGATTGAAATATTATCAGATGCATTTTATAATTCATTATTTCAAGAAAGTGATTTAAATAAGGAAAAAAAAGTCATTATTAATGAAATTAATGATGACTTATCTGATCCATCTTATTTACGATGGAAAGGTTTAGATGAATTAGCATTTAAAAATACGAGAATAGAAAAAAATGTGGCTGGAAATAAAACGTGCGTGAATAAATTAAATACAACGATATTAAAAAATTTCATAAATACATATTATAAAAAAGATATAATTATATCTGTTTCAGGTAATATATCAAATCAAAAATCATTATCACTTATAAAAAAGTATTTCAAAAAAAATAATCATTATCCATGTGAAAAAATTCCAAATATTATTAATGATAAAAAACGAATATCATATACAGATCATTTATTCAAACAAACAAAGTTTCAGGTAAAATATATACATAAAGATGTTGAACAATCATTCATAGCAATATATTTCCCATCTTATAAAAGTAAAGATAAAAAAACGTATGTTGTTTCATATATTTGTGAGATATTATCTGGATACATTGGTTCGCGTTTACTTAAAACATTAAGAGATGATTATGGGTTAACATATCATGTTTCTGCAAATTATAATTATTATAAAGATTATGGTGTATTTAATATATCATTAAGTACAAATAATGAATCAGATAAAATTCTACAATGTATTGAATTAATATTTTTTCATTTAAATGATATAAAAAATAATATTTCAAAAAATGAATTTAATGTTGTTCGTAATAATTTAATTGAATGGGGGAAAAATCAAAAAAATAATGAAATATGGTTGGCTGAAACATCTATGAAAGAATTATGTGATGATGGAAGAATAATACCATTAGAAGAAATGCTAAAAAATATAAAACAAGTTACAATAGAAGATATAAAAAAAGTTTCAAATGAAATATTTAAAAAAGAATATTGTTCAATTTGTTATACAGCAAAAAAGAAAATAAATATTTTATAATATATAAAGAATAATCTAATAAATAGTTATAAAATGTCTTTTAAAGATAAACCATTGAAAAAAATAGTAGCTGATAAAAGAGTTACATTAGATGTAATACATGGTGATATTGTATCTGGATTTAAAGATAATAAAGAACATTATGAAAGTAATAAATTATCATTAGATAAATTATTAAAAAATAAGAATAGTTGTAAAGAAGAAATAGAAAAACTTACCAAAAAAATAAAAGAATATGAAGGAAAAATGAAGAAAGATGAAACAAATTATTATTTAGAAACTTCATTATTATTAAATGAATATTATTCAGGGAAAAATAATATAAAACCAAGTGAAGATAAACCAACAGAAAAAAATATAATTTCATTAATGAATGAATCGCCAATAAACAATACTAATAATAAAAAAATAATAAAAGACTCATCTGTTATTAATAATTATATGTCAAAAATTGATGATAAAATTTTATTAAATTATGAAACTCAGAATAATGAAAATTGCCCACAATGTAATAAAACATTTACATTTAAAAATTTAGATTGTCAATTAGTTTGTGAACAATGTGGATATACAGAAATAATTATTGTTAATTCTGAAAAAGTATCATATAAAGAACCAAATAGAGAATCTGTATTTTTTGCATATAAACGAATTAATCATTTTAATGAATGGCTTGCTCAATTTCAAGCAAAAGAAAGCACAGATATACCAGAAGATGTTTATAAAAATTTATTGTTTGAATTAAATAAAAATAAAAAATTAGAAATAAAAAAGATTAAATACAAACAAATAAGAGAAATTTTAAAAAAATTGAAATATAATAAATATTATGAACATATACCACATATTATTAATATGATTAGTGGAAATAAGGCACCATTACTTTCAAGAATTCATGAAGAACAATTAAGAATGATGTTTAAAGAAATACAAATGCCTTTTATGAAACATTGTCCAGAAGGACGAAAAAATTTTTTATCTTATTCTTATGTATTACATAAATTTTGTGAGTTAATGGAGTTAGATCATTTATTAGACCATTTTCCTTATTTAAAAAGTAGGGAAAAACTTCAACAACAAGATATGATCTGGGAAAAAATATGTAAAGAACTTTCTTGGCAATATATTCCAAGTGTTTAACATTCTTTTGTTTCTAAATATTTTTTAATACGATTATACTCAACTAAATCTGTATATTTTAATGGATTTTCAGCTGCTAATTGTTCAATTGTTTTTTGAAGAACTTCTAAATCAATAGGCTTCATTTCCATTACTTCACCCGAACTCGGATTCCTTCTAAATAATGTTCTTGTTCTATTTAAAAACGTTCCTATGGGTTGTTCTCCCCCCCTCAATGAATAAGTATCAATTTGTTTACATAATTTATTTACTGAATTAATATAATTTATTTGTGAAACACCTGCTTTTTTAACATAATTAAATATTTCTTGAATATCTCTTGCAAATGCCCCTTCAGGATATATACTTGATGATTGGGGGTCTATTAAATATGGAATATTATTTATACTTCTTCCTAATACACACATATGTGATGATGCTCCAGCTAAAATACCTCCACCCAATGAAATTTGACCAACGGCTAAACAACCTTTTGGAATCCCTTCAAAAATATATAATGATTTTAAAAAGGGTATCATTTTTTTTATAAATGTAATTCGTATTGTTTTATTTCTTAAGTCTCCTAAAGATTTAAAAAATACTTTTATTTCATCCATTCCACTTATTTGAATAAATAAGTTATTATAGATTGGTAATGATTTTTCACCAACTTCGATTGATAATATATAATTGCCTAGATATTGAGGAGGAGTAATACCCTGTGAATGAGCTTTTACTTGTATTTCACTCGTTAAAGCAGGGATCCATTTTGTTTCCGGGAAATTTGCCAATTTTAAAATAGGTTCTACATTATCCGGAAATGTAAATGTAAATTCATTGAATTCTATTTGTTCATCTGGTTCGACACTAAAAAAAGGACCATCTGTTAAAAAAATACCATGGTAACCTGTTACTTGTTTTAATATTTCAATAATAACAGATGTTATTATTCCCGAACCTTCTGAATCTTTTATTGCTATTTTAGATAATTCATCGGCTGCTTCTGGTGAAACAAATTGTAATAATCTTAATGTACTCGATACACAATTATGTGGATGTATTTCAGGATAAATATAATTCGTTAATAATTGTTCATTTGCTTTAATAAAAACACTCATATATATATATATATATATATATATATATATTAATTTTTTCTACGAACAACAACATGTGGCATATAACGGTCAAGTAGAGCAAATGTTGTAGCCGCTAATAATCCAATATAAATAGCATGTTCATTAATGATGGAACAATTTGGAATATAAAACGTAGATAATGCAACAACAGAAAATAAGATAACATATTTTACCATATTTGTTTGATTGATCTGATTCATTTTTAAAATATAATAATATAAAAAATTAAAAAAAAATATATAATAACATAATATAAAAATGTCATATGCAAATAAACATTTAATTGATCAACAACAAAATATGAATAATGATGGCTCATATAAATTGTTCATAAATACAAAAAATGGTAGAACACGGAATAAAGGGAAAGAAGAAAAAATATCAGTTGAAAAACCAGATGATCAAAAAACAATGACAGAAAGAATTAATGAATTAAATAGAGGTATTATAAGTGATATTCAATTAGTTCCATCTAAAAAGTTTGATTCATTAGATAATCAAGTCAATTGGAACAAATTTACTGCAAAAGATTCCGTCATGTTTAATGATATCGAACAAGCTTCACTAAAAGGTATTATCGAAGAATCATCCTTAAGTAAATATTTTTTCTCAGACATGAATATTAAAGCAATTAATCAAACATTAAGATATAGAGTATATAAAGATCTAAATAAAACAATTTCGAATCAATCAATGAGTGAATTATCAGTTATAATGAGATCCATATTTTTACAAAATGGTAATTCATTATCAAAATCAGATGAAATATTACCCAATTTAAAAGCTCTAAATAAAATGGTAATTGATTATTCTATTAAAAAAATAGAAGTTAATCTTGAACAATATGATGGATATATTGATAAATTAGAAAAATTACCAGAACCAATAAGTCTACCATTACAAGATAGTAATAAAAATTTCACATATGATATAAGTAATTTATTATAATTAATCAACCTCATTTATAACTGGATCATTCATAGATTATGGACAGCGCCGCTGCATCTTTGGCCATGGCCTTACTTGGAAAGGGGTCCACATACGTATTGAGCATTCTTCATATGTGATATGGGATTGGCTATGTTATATAAATGAATATATAATTATCAAAAAAAATATTATATATATATATTTTTTATCCCCATATTTGTCAAATCCATCTTCTAAAAATCTTCTGCTATAAAATACCACATATTATGAATAATACAAGCCAGTGACTTAAAATATTCCCACATTTGTGGATACGTATCTTGTTCACCATAAAGTTCATATTCATAATAACTTACAAGATCCACTTCATATGGAAACATCGTCCTTATCAAATGTTCCACCCAATCTCCGGTTGGGTCAAATGTATGAGGATCATCTGTAGATTGAATCATATGTAAAAGTTTACGGGATAATTCTGAAATGTTAATACATACAGGCATTGGTGTTTCTATGATATCAAGTGAACTATCATTAAGAAGTGCTGTCGTTCCGTCTTGAAATCTAATCTCTGTTTTTTTATCGGTTGCTCTAATCCTTCTACCCGTCTTCCCTGAATATTTCCCCTTAGTTACACGCATATTTGTAATGGATTCCTGCTGCGTAATTGTTCTGAGGGTTGTTTCATCTAAAGGAGAATATTTAGAATGATCTTGTCTTTGCCCTTTTTGAAAATATTCCTCAAAATTATTAATAAAGGAACTATAACCTTCACAGTCGTCTGGGCAATACAAATAAATATTTTCTTTTGACATTCTTTCTAAATTTTCAACGTCATTCTCTTCAAGAAGACTTCTAAAATCAGTTTGCATTTGTCCCTCCTTTTTCGCACTTAAGCTTACAGAAGATTGAAGAGCTGTTAAGAGCAGTTGTTTGTGTTTGGGGGGATGGAACACAAAGGATTTCAAATTTTGAGGTATTTTGGCTCGTGACGACCTCTTCTGGCTCGTGACGACCTCTTCTGGCTCGTGATGACCTCTTCTGGCTCGTGACGACCTCTTCTGGCTCGTGACGACCTCTGCTG